>LUMP01000295.1_pt1 | contig 16041 bp, 20 predicted proteins | sample 729641 | NCBI WGS metagenome assembly LUMP01 (sample SAMN03860260, study PRJNA289734) | marine metagenome | biome: seawater column; feature: ocean; material: water; isolation source: Red Sea water column Station 12 - depth 47m | place: Saudi Arabia: Red Sea | collected 2011-10-15 | depth 47 m | reverse complement strand
ATGGTAGACTCTTTTGAATGGACTTATGAATAATTACAATAAAAAATGGTTACTACTTATAGTACTTTCAATAATTTGGGGAAGTTCCTTTATTTTAATTAAAAAAGGATTAGCAGAATTATCACCAATTCATCTTGGAAGTTTAAGAATCATTTTTACGGCTTTTGTGATCATAATATTTTCATACAATTCATTAATAAAAATAAAGAAAGAAAAATGGAAGTGGATAATTATCACAGCATATATCGGTACTTTTTTTCCGGTTTATCTTGTTGGGTTTGGACAGACTCAAATAGATAGCGGTCTGGCATCTATATTAACTACACTTACTCCAATTTCAACATTAGTTGTTGGCGTGTTCTTTTTCAATTTATTTTTTACTAGAAAGCAGGTTTTAGGTTTAGTAATTGGATTGATAGGCGGATTTTTACTTCTCTATGAAGGCAGTCTTAATACTGATTCAAATATTTATTTTGCCATTTTTATTGTTTTAACAACTATTGGTTATGGAACATCGGTTAATTTAATTAAAACGTACTTAACTGATATTCCACCTGCAGCTGTAACTGCTGGAATTTTTTTAAGTATTTTACCTCCTGCTGTAATTATTCTCTTATTTTCTGACTTTGGAAGTTTAAATTTTTCGAACAAAGAAGTACTTTACTCAATATTGTATGTATTTATATTGGGGGTTTTTAGCAGTGCCATTGCTCAAACTTTGTTCAATAAATTTGTAAAGATTGCTTCACCTCTTTTTGCATCAGCCGTAACCTATACTATGCCTGTAGTAGCTATTTTATGGGCAGTCCTTGATGGAGAAGAACTGACCATAAAACAATACTTTGCTTCTTTAGTAATCTTATTTGGAGTTTATTTGGTAAACCAAAAAGAGAAGGTTACTTAAAGAATTCATCTGAAATTTCCTCGTTAAATGTCACAGTTAAAATTTCAAAATCAATTTTTTGAGGCCCTGCTTGAATTTCTCTTTTAAAAGCATACATGATACCATCAACTTCTTTATAATCTGAATATTTAGTTATTGACGTGATTGTATTACCTCCTTGTTGCGTAACTTCTTCAGTCATAATCATTAGTCCGGATTCAGCATCATAATATCTAAAGTTATTTTCTTTAACTTTTATCTTATAGGCATCTTTTCCATCAACAGGTCCTAGACTTATTATTTCCATTTCAGAATCATCCATATAAATTTCTTCAAACAGTCCCTTTTTACTTTTTGAACTTTCGATTTGATCTTTTTCCATAGGAATTTTTTGTCCCATTTGTTCCATGTATCCACCTTCACCATCAAATTTTTGAGTCATTAATGTACCCATCCCCTCAACAGACATAACTAATGAACTTAAATTTGGACTTTTTTCCTTGATATCAGCTCTTGGTGTAAAAGGTGCACCTGGAATTGTAACGTTAGCAACAATAGATATTGTATTTATTGCACTTAACTTATCTTTTCCACCTACCTTAGATATATATTTTTCTAATATAGATGCAACGGTAACATCTGAACTGATTTCTTTTTTGAAAATAGGTTTATCAATTTCTTCACCATACTTGTTGAAATATTTTACTGGAATCAACTTATTTTTGTAAGTAATATTCTCTAATTTATCTGCTATATCAGCACCCTTACCTACTACAATAACTCTTAAGTTTTCAGGCTTTAAATACTTGTTAGCAACTCTTTTAACATCCTCTTTTGTAACACTATTGATTTTTGAAATAAATGTTTCATAAAAATCTTCAGGTAAATCTTGTGTTTTAATATTCACAGCAAAGTCGGCAAGTAATGATTTATCTTCAGTTGACATGATAAAATTTCCTAAGTATTTTGCTTTTGCATTTGAAAGCATTTCATCACTAACAAATTCATCTCTAATTCTATTAATTTCTCCTAAAGTTTCTACTACTGCACTATCAGTCACTTCATTCCTTACTGATGTAGAGGCTCTAAATGTTGCACTTGTCCATTTATTTCTGGCAATACTTCTTCTAGCTCCATAGGTCCATCCATTTTCTTCTCTTAAATTCATATTAAGATAACTTCCAAAAGCTCCGCCAAGAATATAATTAGTAACAAGTGCTGCGTGATGATCTTCACTATTGGTTCTGAGATTAGTAATATTTAGAACTCTCAATTCAGATTGTACAGCATCAGGCATATCAATAATATTAATCTCTGTAGAAGAAACATCTTTAGGACTTATGATTTCATTATCTAAATCTTTTTTTGATGCTTTCCATTTGGAAAAATTATCATTAACTAACTCTTTAATTTTGTCGGTATCAACATCCCCAGAAACAACCATGTAAGCGTTATTGGGTCTGAACATTCTCTTGTAATTATTTTCAATATCTTTTACTGTAACATTTTTGATACTTTCTTCAGTTAAATATTCACCATATGGATGATCAGTTGAATATGTTAAAATACCGGTTACTCTTTCAGCAATCGCTGCAGGACTATTTTCATCACCCTTTATACCAGTTATTAGAATATTTTTTTGTTTATCTAATTCTTCTTCTAAAAAGTTTGGATTTAGTGCTGCATCAGAAAGCAATTCAAATATTTTTTCTTGATGCTTGGAAAGACCATTAGCATAAGCAAATCCCATACCCAAGGAAATAGTTGCACCAAGATAATCTACCTCTTCATTAAACACTTCCTTGGTAACATTTTTAGAACCCTCTCCAAATAAAGAGCCTGAAAGAGAATTTAATCCTGATTTATCCCCTTCAAGAATTGGAGGATTATCAATAGAAATTCTAACACTAAAAGTTGGTAGTTTTTTGTTTTCAACCACAATCACAGTAAGTCCATTTTTTAAAGTAAAAATGGTAGGTTTCTTTAAATCAATAGTTGGAGTTTCACCTTGTTTGGGTTGAATACTTCTATCTATTGGTTTAACATAATCACTCTCTTGACTATTAATATTAATTGTGAATAGTAGAGTTAAGACTAATAATAATTTTACTTTTTTCATAGTTTTATTTTTTTGGTAGATAATCCACCTCAATTCTTTGATTTTTATTCAGGTATTTGTTTGCAACTTCTTTGATTTCTTCTCTTGTAATACTTCTATATATATTTACTTCATCATTAACGATATTAATATCGCCATACAACATGTGAGCTCTTGCAAGACTATTCGCTATTCCTTCAATTCTTGTATTACTTTGTATGTACTGAACTTCAAATTGATTTTTCACCTTTTCATATTCTCTTTCTGAAATTAATTCTGATTTTATTTTTTCTATCTCTTCATCCATTGTAGACATTAGTTTTTCAAGAGATGTATCTCCCACAGGCAGTGATAGCATTAAATATTTTCCATAATCTTGTTGAGGTTGATTGAATGCAATAACCTGTAAGGCTAGTTTTTCATCATCGACCATTCTTTTAACCATTCTGGAACTTTTTCCTCCAGTTAGAACAGCAGAAATATATTGTAAAACATATGAATCACGATTGTTCATTCCAGGTGTTCTATATAGAAATGCTTTAGCTGGTATTTGAATATTACTGTCATATTCAGTTATTTTGATCGTTTCAGTAATTGGATCTTCAATAATAGTTTCTCTCACTGGGACTTCACCATTATTAGGAATATCACCAAAATATGCCTCTACTAATTTTTTAGTTTTATCAATTTCAATGTCACCAGCAACAACTAAAACAGCATTATTTGGATTATTCCATTTGTCATTAAAATCTATAAATTCTTGTAATGTAGCAGCATCAAGATCTTCCATACTACCAATTACAGATCTTCCATAAGGATGTTTTTTGTATAAATACGGATCAACAGCAGTACCATATATAAGTGCACCATATGGAGCATTATCTATTCTTTGTCTTTTTTCTTCTTTAACAACTTCATTTTGAGTATCAACTCCAATTTGATTAATTATAGGGTGAAGCATTCTCTCACTTTCCATCCATAGCCCTAATTCTAAACTATTTGAAGGAAATGTTTCATAATAATAAGTTCTATCGTGAGAAGTATTTGCATTGTTTGATCCACCATTTGATGAAACAATATCAAACCACTTTCCTCTCTCAATATTTTTTGTTCCTTCAAAAAGAAGATGTTCAAAAAAATGTGCGAATCCAGTTCTTCCTTCAACCTCATCCTTTGCACCAACATGGTACATAACGGATACAGTGACAACTGGAGAGCTATTTTCTTGGTGTAAAATAACATCAAGCCCGTTATCTAATGTGTATAGTTCATAATCAATAGACTGTGAATTAACACCAAGAGATAGGACGAAGCTTAAAATAAATAAATACTTTTTCATAATTCTATATATATTACATGGTACTTTGTTATACAAAGATATATATTACATGGTACTTTGTTATACAAAGTAGCAAACTTAAAAAAAAAAAAGAACTATCCGGTTGAAAACTATTTTAAAAATTCACCGGATAGTCCTTTTCGATAGTTAGAATGAATAGTTCAATCCAACTGAAATATTTCTTCCCATTTCATGAATACCCATATTCTTCAATCTAGATAGGTGATCAACATATTCTTTATCAAATAAATTATCAACTGACCAACCCAAAGTAAGATTGTCTAAGAATTTAAGATCATGAGATCCTGAAATATTAACAAGTAAATAAGAATCAGTTTGAGTTTCAAATTGACCCACGTTTTGTTTTTTTCCTTTTGCTAATGCACTAATTTCAAAAGAGTTATTATCAAAATCAAAAACGAACGATTGATTTATTGTTACTGGAGATAATAGAGGTAAATTTTCTCTATCTGACGTTTCTCCACTAATAAATTGTAATCTTTAATGTTGTTGTAGAACAAATCAAATCCAAATTCGGAAGTTTCAGAAAAGGTAGTAATTGAAAAATCAGCTTGTAAATTTCTTTCTGTGGAAAGATCTTTATTACCTAATTCATATCTACCTGTTCCATGGTGAATTCCTTCAGAAAATAATTCACTAAGATTTGGAGCTCTAAATCCTCTAGAAAAATTAAGTCTCATAATACCATTTCCAAGATCTCTTTTTAATCCTAGTGTTGATGTTAAAGAGCTATAATTTTCATCAAAACCTTGTGCTGTAATATGTCTAAAATCAGCTCTAAGAGCTAACATTACGTCCCATTTTTTTCCATGAATATGAGTCAATCCATAAACACCAAAATCATTCTTTTTTGCATTAGGAATTAATTCTTCTTCTCCAAGATTAGTATTTTCTTGAAATACAAGATTTGTACCTACAACAAATTCTGATTTTTCATTTTGAGGTAGTAAATATTTTAAATCTACAGTTGTAACCTAACATTAATTTCATTCTATCTCCCATAAGACCTGCAGTATTTTGCATTTCTTTTGGTAATGTTGCTTTAGCTGTGCTTCCTTCTTGAATTCTTTCTAAAAGATTAGCAAATTTTTTTCTACTATTAGCGCTGTAGCCTAAAGTAAATTCAAGCTGAGATCTTTCAAATAGAAAAGTATTTTTAAGAGAAATCATTGTATTTACTAAATCTTGATATGATTCCTCATCTTCGTGTTCATCATGATCGTCGTGATCATCATCATGATCATCATCATGATCATCATCATGATCGTCATCGTGATCACCATCATCATCATGATCATCATGATCTCCATGTTCATCACCGTGCGGAATACCAACTTTTACTATTGAATGGTTAAATCTTAAATCTGAAATGAATTTATCAGATGTGAAACCTAATCCAGCTTTAATGTCTGTGCTTTCAAAGAAAGTTCCTTCAACCACACCATCTGCATTTTCAAAATCTCCATTATCAACTAAACTACCTTGAACGATATAACTGAACTTACCAGAACCACCTTTGATTCCTAGATTATTAGTAAATCCACTGTAGTTAGAGTTGTAGTAACTGCCAAATTCTACTTCAAATCCATCATTTATATAGCTATCAGGACTTATATATATAACACCACCGATAGCATCACTTCCATAAAGTACAGAAAGAGGCCCCTTTATGACTTCAATGGATTCAGTTCCAAATGCGTCAATTTCTAATCCATGCTCATCGCCCCATTGTTGATTTTCTAATCTCATGTTATTACTATATGTAACTATTCTGTTTCCAGAGAGTCCTCTAATTGAAGGTTTTGAAATACCAGGCCCAGTTGAAATAATAGATAGTCCTGGAATTTTTAGTAATGAATATTTGAAATTCTGAGCATTAATCATACTTAGATCACTCAATCTAAGTTTAGAAACCTTAATTACGTTATTGTTAACGGTTTCTTTAAAAGGTGTCGATACAACTACTTCATCTAAATCTAGAGTTGGAATTGTATCATTCGCAGTTTGCGAATAATTATTATTACTATGTAATATTAAGAATGCCATGATAGCACTCATAAAAAGTTTTTTCATTTTAGTTATTTAATGTATTGTTTGTAAAGTTTTTATTTAATCGAAAATTAAATAAAGTGGGGTGGGGCTCTATTTTTCTTGAAAGAAATAAATTGAGATCTAACAGAAATGTTATAAGAATTTAAAACATCTTTTTTTTGATATTCAATAAATTCAGTAGAATCCTCATCAGATGAGTAATCATTGAAATTATTTGAAATATAATCACATGTTAGACAGTCAATCTCAGCCTCATGAATATGAACCCCAACATGATTACATGTTGGATGATCGTGAGAAACAAAATGCTCTAGGCTTAATAAACTAGGAAAGAGTATTAAAAAGCTAAAGAATAAGCCTATTAGGTTTTTCACGGTATAAATGTAATATAAAAATTTTTATCGGTTAAAATTTTAACAAAAGACCAACCAAAAAGTTTCTCGTAGCTTGTGGATAATAACCAGCTCCATCTAAAGTTATTGTCTCTCCTGGATTGCTCCAAGTATCATCGTAGGTATAATAGTATCCGTTGGATACATATTCCTTGTCAAGAATGTTATTAATTAATCCACTCACTACAATTTCATTAAAAATACGTTTTGGAGTAATTTTTAAATTAAAATTTAAATCATTTACAAAATAACTTTCAAGAATTGAATTTTTAGCATCTGTATTACCCATAAATTGTTTTCCTACATATTTAGAAAGCATACTTAAGCTAAACTTCTCTGTAAACTTATAATTTATGGTATTATTTGTAATAAAGTTTGGTGAGTATGATAAATTGGTTTTACCGAAATTAGTTAGAGCACCATTATAATTAGAAATTACTTCTTTATTCTTATTTGAGCTTAAAGTTAAATTAGAAGAAATATCAAGTTTTTTTGACAGTTCTAAGTTTATTTCAGATTCAATTCCAACTCTGTAACTACTTCCGCTATTGGTTCTTATTGGAGCTCCAACATCATCAATTGCACCTGTTAAAACAAGTTGTTCGTTGTATAGCATATAATATGCATTTAAATTAAGCTCCAATTTATCAGAGCTAAGTCTATACCCAAATTCTAAATCATTTAATTTTTCCGGTTTAATATCAGGGTTGTTTTCGTAATCACTTCTACTTGGTTCACGGTTTGCTCTTGAGTATGAAAGATATATAAGTGAATTTGAATTTAAATTGTGAGTAATTCCAATCTTAGGATTAAAAAAATTATATTTTTTATCAAGTTTTAAATTAATTAAATCAGATGTAATTCCTGAGGTTTTATAATTAATTTTTCTAAGCTGTAAATCTCCATATATTAAAATGTCTTTTAGTTTGTATGATACTTTTGTAAAAAAACTTAAATCATTTTTTTTACCATTCCCTTCATAATATCTGTCTCTTATAGAATAGTTATCATCAAAATTTCTAGCCCATATAACTTCACCAAAATGATCTCCAATGTAATTACTGTATGATCCACTTAATATCAAGTTTAAATTCTCATAATTATAATTTAAAGATGCGTTCAATACATAAAAATCATTATCCAACCACCTTCTTCTAATGAGGTCTGTAGTCCCTGTTTCATTGCCATTTTCATCCAAATCTGATTTTACAATTCCAGAATAAGTTTCAACAGAATCATCATCTCTGTACTGCTCAAAATAACCTCTTCCATCGGTGTAGTTTAAACTAATATTGGTTGAAAGTGTATTGTTTATTTGTTCACTCCAGTGCAATTGGAAATGATCTTGCTTATAATTGTCTATTTCATTTTCATATGTATATGGATTTTGCCTTCGGTTTTCAATCATTTGTTCTTTTGTTATTCCATACCAAGATTGATATGTCTTTTCATGTCCTCCAAATGTTATTGCTTTTATAAGAGTATTTTCATCAAAATAATTTGCCTGAATAAAGTAGGATTTTAAATCAGAATAAGCTCTGTCAATATATCCATCTGAAGCAATTTTTGATAATCTTCCAGATATTTCAAAATGATCATTGATTATACCTGTACTCAGTTTAACAGTATGCTTTAAAGTGTTATAACTTCCAAATGAATTAGAAATTTCAGTATATGCAAATTGAGAAATTTTATCAGTTAATATGTTAATACTCGCACCAAACGCACCTGATCCATTTGTTGATGTTCCAATTCCTCTTTGTATTTGTAAACTTTCAACTGATGATGTAAAATCAGGTAAATTAACCCAAAAAGTCCCTAATGATTCGGGATCATTGTAAGGAATTCCATTGATAGTTATGTTGGTTGATTGAGGACTTACACCACGAATTCTTATTCCTGTGTATCCAATTCCAGCTCCTGCATCTGATGTTGTTACAACAGATGGAGAAAAGTTTAATAAAATTGGTAGATCCTGACCTAGATTTTTTAATTCAAGATCTTTTTTATCAACGTTAGAAAAGCTAAAAGGTGAGGATCTATCAATTCGAATTGCCTCCACAATTACTTCATCTAAGTTTTGTTCTAATGATTGAATGGTATCAGTGACTTTCTCCTGAGATATTATCAGGTTTGAAAATAAAAATACCGTTAAAATTAATTTTTTCATAAGTAAATTAAATTAACGGGATTCTAAAGTGAGTTACATTTATTCCTTGTAAAAATTACTTTACCAGGTTCAATGGGTATAATCTCAGCCGTAGCACCCCTATATTTCAGTAAAATTAAGTAAATTTTCTATTGATGTAATAGCTTTTTGTTTTCTTTCATCGAAATTTCCACTGATTAATTCAAATTTTTTATCATTTTCAATTAAAGCTTTCATGAAAGAGTCAAACATTTCTTTTCTTTCATTTGGTTTATCTCTCAAATCGTCTTTGACCCATGGTACATCAATATTCATTAATAAGTACAAATCATAATGGTTTAATAAAGCGTATTTTTTTAGAAGAGGATCACAATGGTCAAAATATATATCCGAGTAGACTTTTGTTGTTAACAAGTCTGTATCACAGAAAATAATAGAATTTTTTATCGAAGCTTTATTTTCTAAATTCATTTGTCCCTTTGCAATAGGGAGCATATCATCAATTTGACAAATAGAACCATTTAATTCATATTTTTTTTGAAGATATTCTCTAGCATATTCTTCAACAAAATCTGTTTTGAAATGATCAGCTAATTCTTTAGCCAAAGTAGATTTTCCTGTAGATTCTGGTCCAAATAGGACAACCTTTATACAGTCAGATTTTGTTTGTTGTAAATATTTTTCCATTCGTAGTAGCCTGCAATGGCTATTAATGTAAATATAAAATATTGTAAGCTAGTAAATGCAAGACCTTTATGCGCATATAGAGGAATTGATATGATATTTGCAAAAATCCAAAAGTTCCAACTTTGAACTTTTCTTTTTGCCATTAACCACATTGCAGCAAAGAATACAGCAGTGGTTAAAACATCTATATATGAAACAAAAGAATCCCACTTTTCAAATAAAGTATAAACAAGAGAAACAAAAATCGATGATGATAAAAGAAGTATGGCAATAATTTTTTTATCATATGTATTTATAACTGAAATAGGTGCTGGTTTTTCATTATTTCCTCTAGACCAATAAAACCAACCATAGATACTCATTATAAAATAATAAGCATTAATCATCATATCACCTAGTAGTGACGACTTAAACAATAAATAAACAAAAATTGAAGTACTGATCATACCTGTTGGAAAAACTAATATGTTATTGTTTTTTGAGTACCAAACACTAAGAAAGCCAAAAATTACGGCAATTACTTCAAAGTAGATATCAAGTGTATCATATTGAGAATATTGGTTAAAAAGATCTTTTAAAAAATCAATCATTTGAAAAGACTATTGTACAAATATAGTTTGGATCCAATAATAAATTGCATGTGTATAATTTATTGTAGTTGAATTTTTGAACCAATGTTTTAGCATTTTTTTCTTCTTTATTAATTGATTCAACAAATATTTCGTTCTTAAAATTTAAACCAGGAGTTTTTTCAGCTTTATATACAGATTCTTTTAGACACCAAATTAAAATCAAATCATTTACAGATGAAGAATCAATTTGTTTAACATCTATATCATTTATGAATTTATCTTTGATATTTAAAATATTATTTCTGTATGTTTCAATATCAATACCACATTTTTTTTCTGAAATTAGTATAGTTGAATAACCCATACAATGGCTAATAGAAATATTAGTTCCTGTCTTTAATTGTGGAGCTCCATCTTTAGAATAGCTGAGATCATTGGGGTTGATTTTGAGTAATCTTAATAAATATCTTACAGATAGAAACTCAATTTTTTTTATACTAGTTTTTTTAGATTTTATTATCTCTAGTTCTTTGTCAGTAAGAGAAAACTTAGATAAAAAGAATTTTTCATCTTCATTGATTTCCCATGTTAAATGGGTAAAGTTTTCATCAGTATATGAATGGTAAAGAGGCATTAGTCCTCTAAAGATATAATGTTTTGAAAAATTAGGAAGTTGGTTCTATTGAAACGTAAGATTTGTTATCCTTCTTTTTTGTGAATTTAACAATACCATCAACCTTGGCATGAAGAGTATGATCTTTTCCAAGATATACATTATCACCAGGTTTATGTTTTGTTCCTCTTTGTCTAACAATAATATTACCGGCAATTGCAGATTGACCTCCAAAGATTTTAACTCCAAGTCGTTTCGATTCTGATTCTCTTCCGTTTTTAGAACTACCTACACCTTTTTTATGAGCCATTTTGTTTTATTTTTTAGATGATTTAGCTGTTTTTTTAGTAGCAGAAGCTGTTTTTTTAGCCGGTGCTTTCTTTACAGCAGGTTTTTTTACTTCAGCTTTTTTAACTTCCTTGGTTTCAGTTTTTTTTGCTGTAGTTTTTTCATTAACCTTTTCTATTAGGATTTCAGTAAGAGCTTGTCTATGTCCATTTTTTACTCTATATCCTTTTCTTCTTTTCTTTTTAAATACAATAACCTTATCGTCCTTTAAGTGTTTTAAAATTTTAGCTTGAACTGAGGCACCTTTAACATTAGGACTACCAACTGTGATCTTAGATCCATTGTCAAGCATTAGAACATTATCAAAAGTGATTTTTTCACCTTCTTTACCTTGCACTCTATGTACAAACAATTTTGAGTCTTTTTCAACCTTAAATTGTTTTCCTGAAATTTCTACTATTGCATTCATATTCTTAAAGCGTGTGCAAATATACAAGGATTACTAAAATATCCCAATAAATTTTAAAATTGTTGATTTACTAAAAATGATTTTATTGAGTTAATTATAAATTCTTAATGAGTTTCCGCTTTTCTCAGTAAAATAAGCTACCATAGGATAAGAATTATTTGTATTTATTTTTAATGGTTGTCCATTTGCTAAGCTGTAAAGATTAGAGTTGCATTTACATTCTGCTTGAAGCCCTTTAATCTCCATTGTACTACAATCTGAGGGTTTTTCATTAGGACAACTGGCTTCCCAAGCAATAATATTATCATTAAGATTAAAAAGAATTACACCTTTAACTCCCAGACCATTGATATAGTAAGATCCACCATTATATTTTAAATCATTATAGGTAGGTAGATTTATATTTATGATTTTTTCAAATCTTACATCAGGTATAAATGGATTTTCATTATCATTACTTTTTTCACATGATAATATTATTAAGGTTAGAACAATTAATCTAATAGTATTTACCATGTTTGAAAATTAATCAAAATGTATAATTTAAGGAAATTTACATATATTTGATTTGTCCCTCGTGTAGGGTTTTTTTTTTTAATAAAAATGAGTTTTTCGTATTATACAAAAGAAGGATTACAAAAGCTAAGAGCTGAACTAAATCAACTTAAAGATGTTGAAAGACCTTTAGCTTCTAAAGCTATTGCTGAAGCTAGAGATAAGGGTGATTTGAGTGAAAATGCTGAATACGATGCAGCTAAAGAAGCTCAAGGTTTATTAGAACTTAAAATTTCAAAAATGGAAGAAACCTTAGCTAACGCTAGGTTAATTGATGAATCTCAGTTAGATAGCTCAAAGGTTCTAGTTTTATCCAAGGTAAAAATAAAAAATACTGCAAATAATATGGAAATGGAATACCAGTTAGTTGCAGAAAGTGAGGCAAACTTAAGAGAAGGTAAAATATCTGTTAATTCCCCTATAGGAAAAGGCCTTTTAGGAAAATCAAAGGGTGAAATTGCCGAAATTTCAGTTCCTAATGGTAAAATACAATTTGAAATACTTTCAATATCAAGGTAATATTCATTGGAAACTATCTTTACTAAAATAATCAAAGGTGAAATTCCAAGCTACAAGGTTCATGAAGATGATAATTGCTTAGCTTTTTTGGATATAAATCCAAATGCATATGGACATACTCTTTGTGTTTTAAAAAAACAAATAGACTATATCTTTGATTTAAGCTCGGATGAATATGATTTGCTAATGAAGTTTTCCCGAAAAGTTGCTTTAGGAATTGAAAAAACTGTTGATTGTGAAAGAATTGGTATGGCTGTGGTTGGTTTAGAAGTTCCACATGTTCATATTCATCTTATTCCAATTAACTCAATGAATGACATGAACTTTTCAAATTCTTTAGACTTAAAAAAACAAGATTTTGAAGATTTATCAAACAAAATAAAAAACAATATATAAATATGAATATTTCAGGAAAAGTAAAATTAATTAATGAAACAAAAGAATATGGATCAAATGGTTTCAGAAAAAGAGAAATAGTATTAACAACTCAGGAACAATATCCTCAAAATATTCTAGTAGAATTTATTCAAGATCGAACAGATCTTTTAGATGCATATAACATTGGAGACTTTGTAAAAATAGATATTAATCTTAGGGGAAGAGAATGGACTAATGATAAAGGTGAGGTAAAATATTTTAATTCTATTCAGGGTTGGCGTATTGAAAAAGTTGAAGATGAATTTGAATCTCAGTTACCACCATTACCAACAAAGGAAGACTTGAATATTTCTGATAATACATCAAGTGAACCCGATGATCTTCCATTTTAAAAAATTATGTTTCAACTAGGAGAAGATTATATTTTTCCTCATCCCAGTAATGCTGATAAACATGGTATAGTAGCCTATGGTGGAGATTTAAATCCTTTAAGAATTTTAGAAGCCTATAAGTCAGGTATTTTTCCTTGGTTTGAATCTGATCAAAATTTGATGTGGTGGAGTCCTGATCCTAGAATGATACTATATACAGATAAATTTAAAGTTTCAAAAAGTTTTAAGACTTTTTTAAAGAAAAGTAATTATAAAGTTACTTTCAATAAAGATTTTGAATTAGTAATTAATTCATGCGCAAATATCAAACGTATTAATCAAAAAGGAACTTGGATAACTGAAGGTTTAATAAAGTCATTTATTGATTTACATAAAATGGGAAAAGCGATTTCTGTAGAGGTATGGGAGGACGATGATATAGTTGGTGGTTTATATGGTCTTGACTTAGATGATGTTTTTTGTGGAGAAAGTATGTTCTCAAAATCTTCTAACGCAAGTAAAATAGCCCTTTACTATTTAACCAAGGAACTAAGAAAAAACAATTATAGATTTATTGATTGTCAAGTACCATCTGAACACTTAAAAAGTTTAGGTGGGGAAATAATTAGTAGATCTAATTTTTTGGATTTACTCTAAATTGAATTTTTCAGAGATTTTATCCACTTGAATAGCATCTTTTAAAGAGATATTTCCAATAGAATACCTTTCTAAATATTTCAAATAAGCACCACTTCTAAGTTTTTTTCCAAAATCATATGCTAAGGATCTTATATATGTGCCTTTTGAACATTCTATTTTACAATCAACTTCGTCATTTTTGAAATCCACTATCTCAAATTTTGAAATATGTATTTTTCTAGGTTCTAAAGATATTTTTTTTCCTGATCTAGCTAAGTCATAAGATCTTTTACCTCCAATTTTCAATGCAGAAAAAGTAGGAGGTGTTTGTTCTAAATCACCTATAAAGTTCTTGATAGTTTCTTTTATCAAGTCAATGTTTATATGTGAGGTAGGAAACGTTTCATTTATCTTAGTTTCAAGATCATAAGATGGGGTGGTAGCTCCAAGTTTGAAAGTTGCGACATAAGTTTTTTTCTGATCCTGGTATTTATATATTTCTTTGGTTTTTTTTCCAACACAAATAATTAATAATCCAGTAGCCAGTGGATCTAATGTGCCGGCGTGACCAACTTTTATTTTTTTAAATTGAGTATGTCTTTTAAATACTCCTCTGACATATTTTACAACATCAAAAGAGGTCCAATTAATCGGCTTATAAATTGGAATAACTAACCCTTCTTCAGAGATTTTTTCACGAATATTATCCATTTAAGATTGAATATATAATGGATAATATACCTATCAATAAACAGTAAATTGAAAAGTAAATTAACTTACTCTTTTTAACAAAAATAATCATCCATTTACATGCATAATATCCAGAAATTAATGCTGCGCTAAATCCAACTAAATAATTTGAAATATTATTATTATTGAATTCAATTTCATTGTCCAATATAATTTTTAGAGACGATCCAAATATTACAGGAACAACCATTAAGAAAGAAAATTTAGCAGCTATATCCCTATTTAATCCTAAAAAAATTGAGGTTCCTATGGTTGCTCCACTTCTCGAAATTCCAGGCAGGATGGCTAAAGCCTGAGAAAAACCAATAATTAATGACGATTTTAGATTTAATTTTTTATTAGAATTATTAAATCTATCAGAAAGATAAAGTATAAGAGAAGTTAAAATTAGCATAAAACCTACCAGAATTAAGTTCCCATTAAATAAGTAATTAATTTCACTTTCAAAAAAATAGCCAGCTAATCCTGCGGGTATCATAGAAACCAAAATATAGAGTGCGAAAAAAGTATTTTCATCCTTTTTAAAACCGATTAAGCTCATAATTATTTCTTTAACGTCTTTCCAAAAATAAATGATAGCACTTAACGCAGTTGCAAGATGTACAATGAGAGTAAAAAATAAACTATTGGTTGAATCATATGAAAAATCTAAAAAAACTTTGAAAATTTCAAGATGACCACTAGAGGATACTGGCAAAAATTCAGTTAAACCTTGTATTATACCAAGTAATAAAGATTTTAATATATCCATATCTATTCAGGCTTTGTAAGTATAGCATAAATTTCAATTGCAAAACCTATAATTACAATCAATGGAGCAATTCTTATTCTTCTAAAACTATATATCTCCTCATTAAAAACATTAGGATCATCACTTCCACCACCAGACATTAGAATGAAACCTAAAGCGATGAATAAAATTCCAATTATCATAAACTTATAATTTCTTTTCCCAAATGCGAACTTGTTTTTTTTCATTAGTAAAGTTTTTCAATATTTGAAGAAATATATCTTCCAGTTATAATTGAAGTTGAAAAATATGATATAATTACACTAATACCTAAAGAAAATACTAATGTTATAAAAACAGATTCTTTTATTTTTTCAAAATCAATTTCAAAAAAATTAAGATTCAAGTAGTATAAAATTACAACTAGCAAAACTGAAGATATTATACTGCTCAAGACACCAAGCTTTATGTGTGTGATGATAAATGGTTTTTTTATAAAAAATTTAGTGGCTCCAACAAGCTGCATAGTTTTGATA
>LUMP01000170.1_pt1 | contig 16216 bp, 18 predicted proteins | sample 729641 | NCBI WGS metagenome assembly LUMP01 (sample SAMN03860260, study PRJNA289734) | marine metagenome | biome: seawater column; feature: ocean; material: water; isolation source: Red Sea water column Station 12 - depth 47m | place: Saudi Arabia: Red Sea | collected 2011-10-15 | depth 47 m | reverse complement strand
TGATTATTGTATTGTCTTTAGGATGTTCTTTTCTTAGATCCTTTGCATCAATATCAAAGATTAGTTCTGCGTTTTGCCAATCTTTTTCAGACATTGGGAGATTTGGAAACATGTATCGTGCATTAGAACAATAAACATCAGAAGGTTTGTTTTGCATTAAGAGCAAATGTAGTTCTTTATCAGATTTGAGAGAGATGTGTCTATTCATACCGCCGTTAAATTTTTGATAACCAAACTCTCTTTGATTAGGATCATCAGGAACATGTAAAAGATCAAAATTTTCAAAATAGAATTTTTTGAAAGTATCTTCTAGAAATGTAATATCTTTTGCATTCATACTCTCTTTCTCCCAAACTGAAGTGGATTGATTATTGTATCACATGCTGGAACAGGGAAACAAAGATCTTGACTTTTTACTTTTTCACATGATGGACATTTGTATTCAGTGGTTCCTGATGTTCCAGAAAGTTGATTTAATTGATACATTTGTGGGGTTGATGATGAATTAATTTTGGTATAGATGTGTCGGTCAAGCTCTTTTCGAACTAATCTTACAGTTTCATGAGGTGTGAGGTGAACTTTTCCTTTTGAAACTTTACGATTAATTAATTTCCATTCACGTTCGTGAAAATTTATAGAATGTTTTAGATAATCGCTAATCAAAATCGTAAATTCTTCATCAGTTTTTTCTACTGTTACAGAAAATAGTTCTTGAAGTATTTGTAGTGAGAGTTTTGCTTTTGTAGTATCTTGATGATTCATCAAATCTTTTTCGAGAAATTTTTCTGCACGACGTGCTTCGGCTAGAGAAAATCTTCGAATTAAAGTATTCATTCCAGAGAGTTTTAGTAAAATTACTGCAATTAAAAATGAAAAAATTTCAAGTGGAAGTGCAGAGTTATTAGATGAAGGATCAGATTTGAAGATTCTTCCTTCTGATGAAGTAATTATTCTATCAAATGCATTATCAACAATTTTTTTTAGATCGGGATCAGAACCAAATTGTTCTAATGAAAATCCTTTATCGTTTAGATATTTTCCTGCTTCAGTGAGAAATGGATATTTTACAATTTCGTCGTTTCCAAGATTAACCATAACACTATTGCACCAACTTAGTTTAAAAATTGCAATTATAAAATTAGTATTTTCACTAGATCTCTAGTTTAAATTGTAATAAATTTTAGAAGAAATATGCAGATCGGCGCACATATTTCTAAATCAGGAACTATGGATAGTTGGGTAGACAATGCGTTAGAAATAGGATGTTCTGCATTTCAGGTTTTTACGAGAAGCCCAAGAAGTTGGTTTGCAAAAGATTTGGATTTAGATGAAGCAAAAAAGTATCGAGAAAAACTAGAAGCATCAGATATTGACAGAATGGCAACATGCGCACATATGCCATACTTGCCAAACCTTTCCACACCAGAAGATGAAGGGTATGAAAAATCAATAAAGTCTATGATTGAAGAGGTGAAGAGATGTGATAAATTAGGAATTCCATATTTAGTTACACATCTTGGAAGTCACAAAGGTTCAGGAGAAGAAAATGGAATCAAGAGACTTACAGAAGCGTTAAACAAAGTTGCCGAAACAAAGGCCGATGTGATGATTTTACTTGAAAATACTGCTGGTCAAAAAAATTCCGTTGGTTCAGATTTCAAACAGCTTGCAGAAATTTTTGCAAAATGTAAACCTGCAAAAAAATTTGGTATTTGTTTAGACACATGTCATGCATTTGTTGCAGGATATGACTTGAGAACAAAAAAGGCTGTAAGAGAAACAATGAAAGAGTTTGATGAAACAGTCGGACTGAAAAATTTGAAAATTTTACATCTAAATGATTCTAAAGGAGAACTAAACTCCAATCTGGACAGACATAATCACATCGGATTAGGAGAGATTGGAAATGAAGGATTGGGAGAGGTTGTGAAAATTATGAACAAAAATAAGATTCCAATAGTGTTAGAAACACCAATTGACGACACTAGAGATCATTTTGAGAATATAAAAAAGGCAAAATCACTTGCATGAGTAATTACGCATTTATTCCATGATTGTTTTAGGATTTTAGATGAATTACGAAAGTGTTATGAAACTTGCACTTGAAAGAGCATTCTATTTTCCTAGTTGTGAGGTTTATGGAGATGCGCAAGCAGGTTTTTGGGAATATGGTCCTACAGGTGTTAGTGTAAAAAACAAGTTTCTTGAGTTATGGAGAAGAGAGTTAGTACGTCGAGACAGGATGTTAGAGATTGACGGTTCACAAATCATGTCAAAATCAGTTTTTGAGGCATCTGGACATCTTGGTAACTTTGCAGATCCTATCATAAAATGTAAAAAATGTGGTTTGACATTCAGAGCTGATAAATTAATTGCAGAGATTTCTAATGTAGAAATTCCAGAAAGTGCAGATTTAGAAGATTTTGATAAGATGATACAAGAAAAAAACATTGTTTGTACAAAGTGTAAAGGAGAATTTGATTCTGCAAAAAAATTCAATATGATGTTTAGAGTTGGAATTGGTCCTGAGGATGAAGAAGCATATCTTAGACCAGAGACATGTCAATCAATATTTGTTGATTTTCCAAGACTATTCAAAACTATGCGTGGAAAACTACCATTAGGAATAGCACAGGTTGGAAAAAGTTTTAGAAATGAGATCGCTCCAAGACAGAGTCTTTTGAGATTAAGAGAGTTTTATCAAGCAGAGATTGAGGTTTTTTGTAATCCAGGAAAGTTAAATGAGTTAGAAAAATTTTCAGAAATTGAAAACACAAAATTACGAATTCAGATTTCAGATGAAATTCAAGTGATGACTTGTAAAGAAGCAGTAGATAGTGGAACAATTCCAAACAAATTTGTTGCATATTATCTTGGACTGTTAACAGAATTTTATGAAAAGACTGGAATTGATATGGAAAAAAGTAGATTTAGAAAGCTTGGAGAAAAAGAAAAAGCATTCTATGCAGATGTTGCATTTGATTTTGAGGTAAACACAACAATTGGTTGGTTAGAATTAGTTGCTTGTAACTATAGATCTGATTATGATTTGTCAAGTCATGCAAAGAAAAGTAAAGAAAAGTTTGAAGTTATGGATAATGATGAAAAAGTCTTACCTCACGTATTTGAAATTTCAATGGGAATTGACAGGAGTCTTTATACAATTTTAGAGCACTCACTTAGAGAAGACAAAGAAAATGAAAGAATGGTTCTATCAATCAAGCCATATTTAGCTCCAACACATGTAGGAGTTTTATCATTAGTGAAAAAAGACGGTCTTTCTGAAAAAACTGATGAGATTTATCGTCTAATTAGAACAAAATTTGATTCATTTTTAGATCATTCCGGTGCAATTGGAAGAAGATATAGAAGATTAGACGAAATTGGTGCGCCATTTGCAATAACTGTTGACCACCAAACAAAAGAAGATAACACAGTTACTATACGTAGAAGAGATGACATGGCCCAAAATCGTGTCAATATTTCAGAGTTAGAGTCAATTCTTGCAAAAGAGACAGCATATCCATAAGATATTTCTGCTAAGATAATGGTGAGATTTTATGAAATTAGCAATAGTAATTCCAACCTATAACGAAGCAGAGACAATTCCAAGTCTAATCAAAGAATTATTTGAGAAAATAAAACAGCTAGTTGAAAGATTAGATGTTTTAGTTGTAGATGATTCCTCTCCTGATGGAACGGCAGATATTGCTAGAGAATTAGGGGACAAATATGAAAAAATCACTGTGATTCAGAGAGCAAAGAAAATGGGATTGGGAGCTGCATACAAAGAAGGTTTCAGGTATGTTTTGGAGAAACTTGATTCAGAATTAATTGTTCAAATGGATGCAGATCACTCACACAAGCCTAGTGAGATTCCAAATATGCTTGAAAAAATAAAAAATTTCGATTATCTCATTGCAAGTAGACATGTTGAAGGTTCAGATATTGTTGGATGGGGAATTGGCAGAAAAGCAACACATTCTGTTGCAGGAGCAATAGCCAAGGCATGTGCAAAAATAGAGATCAATGATTCTACAAGTGGATTTAGAATGTTTAAGAAAAAAACACTAGAAAAAATTGAATTTGATAAGATTCGCTCAGATGGTTTTGCTTTTCAGATAGAGGTTTTGTATCAATTAAAGCAGTTAGGTATGAAAGGATTGGAGGTCCCGACCATATTTGTAAACAGGACAGAAGGTAGTTCAAAGATGGGCAGTAGTGAAATGATGCAATTTATCAAAATGTGCATTAGTTACATAGGAAGAAAATAAAGGAAGAAAGCTATCTACTCAAAAGTTGATGTTGTAGTTGTTTGTTGATATTCTTGAGTTGGTAGCTCGAGTGAAGGAACTGTTGGGAACTTTTCACCGATTTGTTGCTCTGCAACTGCTGATGCTTCTTGAAGAATCTTATTGGTTTCTTCGCTAGATGCATCGGATTCCATGTTAAATGAATCACCGGAGATCGAGTCGACCATAAGTCCGTTTAATGTCTCAGTCATTGAGTTCAATTCTGAATCTGCTTCTGGCATGAATTTGCCGAGAGATCCTTGTAGACTCTTCATTGTACCCATTGCTGGTCCGATTGCAACCATTGCATCACCGAGGTCATGAATTGTTGAAAGTCTTAACTGAACTTGTTCCAAGGACATTCTTGCATTGCCAAGTGTTTTCTTTACTTTTCTAACTTCTACTAGTTCATTTGATAAAACAGCGCTTGCACTTTTATCATGATTTTGAACTGCTACGACAACACGTTGGAATAATTGTTGATCTCGTTGCTCGAGTTTATTCAACATGGCGTCCATCTTAGAAGTTTGTGCCTGTAATTTGTTAACAGCATTTTGAATTCTTGGTTTTAGTGCTCCTTGAGGTTTCAAGGTATCACTTAACTTAGAAGTCATACTTGCCGTATCTTGGCGTGCCCATGCTTTATGGAATGATGGCATGCCTAATCTCGAAAAGATTGTTCTTAATTAGAAGTGTGGAATAAGATCAACATTAGGCTAAATTTAGCTAACCAAATACGCATGAAGAGATATGAAAATTGTAGTTTTTGACTCTGGTTTAGGTTCATTATCAGTAATCAAGGCTATTCAAAAGAAAACAAAATCTGACATTATCTATCTTGCAGATAAGAAAAATTTTCCATATGGAAAAAAGACAAAATCACAACTATACAAAATAATAACTGAAACAATCAAAAAAGTTTCTGAAAAATTTAATCCTGATTTAATAGTACTTGCATCAAATACGCCATCATTACTATTCAGAAATGAATTACCAAAAAATGTCATTACTGTGTTACCGCCATTAGAAAAAGTTCAGAAGGCAAGTAATGTTGCAATACTTGCAACACAAATTGTAACAGAAAGTAAAGAGCTAGATAATTTTGTAAAACAATTTAGGGAATTAAAAGATGTTTTAAAAATAAATTGTTCAGAATTAGTTGAATTAGTTGAGAATGGAAAATTTCTTACAAATGAAAAAATTTGTATGAAGACTATTCACAAAGTACTAGATAAACCATTTATGGAAAATAAAATAAAAATTGCAACACTATCTAGTACGCACTTGCCTTTTCTTTTACCATTTCTAAAGAAAAGTTTCAGAGGAATTGAATTTTTAGATCCTGCAGAGGATGTTGCAGATAAAATTGCTAAGATCAAAGGACCAAAGAGTACAAAAAACTCATTATCTATCTACACAACACAAAGCCCAAAGGCACTACAGAGAAATCTCAAAAATATGGGTATTTCAAATAAGGTTACTTTGTTTTCTTAGATTTTTTTGCTTGTCTAAATCCATGTGAGAAATTCTTATCATATAACTTGGAATATTCATATGATTTTGGTTTAATCACATCACCAATTATTACTATTGCAGTCATTGCGATTCGTTCTGCTTTTACTTTTTTTGCAATATCTGTTAAATCACCAATGATAATTTTTTGATCTTTTCTACTTGCTTTGTAAACTACTGCAACAGGCGTAGTCTTTTTGTATCCACCTGCAATTGCTTCTTTTGTAATTTTGTTAAGTAGATGAACACTGAGATAGAAGATTAATGTTGATTGATGTTTTGCAAGTTCAGAAATTTTTTCTCTTTTAGGAACTTTAGTACGTGATTCTGCACGTGTTATGATCATTGTCTGTGTGATCCCAGGTAAGGTTAGTTGTGTTCCAAGTGCGGCTGCAGATGCTAAAAATGATGTGACACCTGGAACAACAATTGATTCTACATCTTCTTTTTCTAAATTATCAATTTGTTCTCTAATTGCACCATAAACAGCAGGATCACCATCATGTAATCTTACTACAGTTTTTCCTTTTTTGGAATTTTTTAAAAGTAAATCAAAGATTTCTTCACGTACAAGTTTTGCTGCGTCGTGTTTTTTGCCTTTCTTATTATATTTTAGAATCTCAGGTGGAATTAACGAACCCGAATAAACTATAACATCTGCTTTTTGAACTAGTTTTTTTGCCTTGATAGTTATGAGATCAGGGTCGCCAGGACCACAGCCAACAAAGAATACCTTAGACACGTTTTATCACCAAAATTGAAAAGTACTTTGTTGTAAGTGTGTCATCATTAACATCACCCAGTCTTAATTTTCTAATAATTTCTTTATCAGTTCCTAGATCTTGACCTATTGCAAATATGGAATCGTCTGGGAAGCCAGATTCTCTAACCAATTCAATAACTTGATCAAAGTAGCGACCGTCTTTTAGAAATACTAACACTTCAGAGTTTTTTGCAATTTCTTTTACAGAGCTTAAATCATAACAGGATGGAATTATTGATACTTTTTCTGCACCTTCAGCAATACTAACTCCAACTTTAGATGCAAATGTGAACATTGAAACAATTCCAGGTATTACAGTTATGTCAATTTCAGGATGTTTCTGACTAATTTCTCTGTGCATGTAAATCCAAGTACTGTAAAGATATGGATCACCAACAGTAAGATAAACGACATTTTTTCCTGTCAAGACTTTTTCTGCCATAATTTTCGAATTTTCTTTCCAGTGTGCCTCAAGAACATCTTTATCTTTTGTCATCGGAAAGATTAGTTTTACAATTTCTTGATTTTTAGATTTATCAATTAATGAATCAACAACTGACAAGGCAATACTTGGTCTATCCTCTGCAGATGCAGGACACATTATAGTATCAGCAGTCTGTATTGCTTTTACTGCTTTTACAGTAAGTAAATCTGGATCGCCAGGTCCTACTCCAATTCCTGTTAATTTAGACATAACAAAGAGAATTTTATTCCCAATTAAAAAGCTAGATTATTTCTTAGTTGCAGAGATGACTGTAACAGGGTTTCGTGCAAGCATCATTGTGCCTGTTTTAGTTTTTCGGCTTTTTCCAATTGTAATTTGTGTAATATCAATTGATTCAAAATCTAATTTTTCAATTGTTTGTAACACAGAGTATAGTGTTTCAATAAGGATAACACCAATTACTATTCTTCCACCTGATTTGATTTTTCCTTGACATAATTCTACAATATCTTTTGTATCTCCACCAGTTCCGCCAATGAATACTGTATCTGCATCAGGCAATTCGGAGATTTTTTCTTTAGCATTTCCTTCAATTAAGGTATAATTTGTAATTCCAAATTTTTTTAGATTTTTTTCTGTTAGTTCAATGGCATTAGGATCAATATCTACACCAATTACTTTTCCAGAATTTTCAATCTGAATTGCTGCCTCTACTGTAACAGAACCACTTCCACATCCAATATCTAAGACAGTTTGTCCTACGGATAATCTTCCTTTGCTAATTTGTATAGCACGTATCTCTTCTTTAGTGATTGGAACAGATTCGGTTCTTTCAAATTCTTCATCTGGAATTCCAGGAGTTTTTGATTTCCACATTTTTTAATTAAATACCAGGAATCATTGATTTGGGGGTGCCGGCATTAACTACTGTGTAACTAAATATCCACATGAACAAATACATGAAAACAAAACTACCAATTCCTGTTGTAACGTATTTTTTCTTATTTGCAATTTTAATTCTCCAGGATTTGGCAATAATTGCTGTGGCAATAAACAACATTATCATAAAACCAATTGATGTCCAACGTTTTTCTTCCATATCGACAATATCTTCAAATGCAAATGTTGCAATTACACCACCTGCAATGGAAACTGCAATTCTTAACCAGAATAATCTGTCAGTGAGTTTTTTTGTTGCAGATTTGTCAATAGGATCTTCTGTAGGATCAGGTTTTGATTCAGTTGGAGTTTCAACGGCAGGTTCAGATTCAGACTCAGTTTCAGTATTTTCAACAGATTCATCAGCCTCAATCTCAGGAAGATCATCTTTTTTCTCTTCAGGATCAGGTTTCTCAGCTTTAAACTTCTTTTTCTTGAACTTTGCCATTTGAATTCTTGAGTTGACTCAGAAATGCCTCGTTTAAAATCTTTGGCAGTCAGTAGGCAATAGTAAGAGTATAATTTCCAAACAATAGTGCATTACCATGACTCTTGCGGGAATAGAACTAGTTTATCTTGTAAAAGACATTGGAGAAAAAACCAGTGGGTACTATGCAAGTAATATTTGGGGGATCAATCGAAATAGTCTTTTATTCAAATTACATCACCCAACAAAACCTGACATCATGCTAATGGTATCTAGCATAGGTATGTGGATTACAGACAAGAAAATTGATTCAATTGAACCAAATAAAATGTTAAGAAGATTGCGAAGTGATCTTTTACGAGCAAAATTAACAAAAATTGAACAGATAGGAACAGAAAGAATTGCATATTTTACATTTACAAATTTTGAAAAAGAGTTTATTTTAATCGTAGAATTCTTTGGTGATGGAAATATTATTTTATGTAATGGAGAGAAGAAAATCCTAGCCTTATTGCATTCAATAGATGTAAGACATAGACAGCTTCGTGTTGGGTTAGATTATGTTCCACCACCAGAAGATGGACTAGATGTCTTAAATTTCACTAAAGATTCCTTTAGAGAACTATTTTCTTCTAGCGGTATTGGTAAGACAATAGGTAGAGGATTAGGTTTACCAAAAAAGTATGTTGAAGAGATAATCAGATTATCAGGTATTGATCCAAAAAAACCAAGTAATGAGATAACTGACGAAGAGTTTGAGGCATTATATGAAATTATTACAACGACAATTTCCAAAGTAACTCAAGGACCACATGATCCATCGGTAATAATTGAAGATGATGTTCATGATGCTTATCCAATTAGGTTTTCAGATGACAATCTAAATGCAAAGAAGGTTGATAGTTTTAACGAAGGATTAGACATTGTGTTCACTGAAGAAATTTTAGAAAAAGGAAAGTCATTGTTTAGTAGTCCTGCAGATAAAAAAATTGAATCACTAGAAAATACTCTAAACGAACAGAAAAATGCCATTAATGTTGTTTTAGAAAAATCAAAAAAGATTGCAGATGTAGCAAATTTGCTTTTTACAATGACATCACAGGGTAAAACCAGTGTCAGAGATGAAATGATTACAAATTCACTAAAAGAGAAAAATGCCGAAGTAATTAGTGAGAAAGGAATACCATACATGAAAATTAACGAATCAAAAATTCAGATTGATCCTGATTCTTCTCTTCCAACAATTGCTTCAAAATTATTTGATGAATCAAAAAAACAAAAGGGTGCGGTGAAATCAATTGAGAAATTAATGAAGAAGACTGAAGAGAAACTAGAAAAAACAATTGAGAAAGGAGAAATTGCAAAAGGTTCGGTTGGCTTTTCAGAGGTAAGAAAGAAGAGCTGGTATGAAAGGTATAGATGGTTTTTCACTTCAGATGGAGTTTTAGCTGTTGGAGGAAGAGATAGTTCTTCAAATAGCGCAATAATTAGAAAACATCTTGAAAAAAATGACAAGGTCTTTCATGCAGAAGTTAACGGTTCACCATTCTTTTTACTAAAAGATGAGGACGAAGAGTTACGACCATTAAGTTTGGAGGAAACAGCACATGCAACCGTATGTTTTAGTCGTGCATGGCAGACAGCAGCGTACGGAATGAGCAGTTTCTGGGTAAAACCAGATCAGGTAAAAAAAGCAGCACCAACAGGACAATCAATGGCAAAAGGTTCGTTTATGATTCACGGTACAAGAAATTTTATCAAGGTCTCATCGTTAAAACTTGCTTTAGGAATTTTCAAAGAAGATGAAGATTATCTTTTGGTATGTGGCCCACCAGAACCAATCAAAAAGAAATGTTTGTGTTATGCAGTAATTGAACCTGGTGGGTCTACAATTTCAGATGTTGCAAAAAAAGTTCGAGCCGAGTTTGATAAAACAGATGAAAAATTTAAAAAAATATTTCTGATTGATGATTATGTAAGAGCATTGCCAACTGGTTCAAGTAAAGTCACTGAAACAGGTTAGTTGAGAATTTTTTCTGACTTAGTATCAATTGAAATTTCATTACCATTTTGTATTGAATCAAATTCTTCGTCAGATACAACAATCATTGGAATATTTGCAAGTGCACATCCAGAAGCAACAGTTAGATCTGCTTTTTGACAAATCATTGCAATTGGAGCAGATTGATTAGATTTTAGTGAATAAATTGTATAAGCACCAACACTACTTCCAATTCCATGAGGAAATACTAATACCGTATCTTTGATTGATTTTTTAAAAATATCATATTTTTCATCGCGTATTACACCTGTTTTTTTATCAACAGCCCCAAGAAAATTAATTGGACTAGTTGTTTTTAGAACTGTTCCTTGTGCTTTTCCTTGAACGATTATCTTACTCATTTTGTTTCATCTTCAATGATTTTTGAAAGTGGTTTCAGGTTTACATCAACTCCCGTAGAGTTTTTCAAATAGTATGCACCTTTGATAGAATTGGTAGTTACAGCATCAGTTTCATTTGTATCAATTAATGGAGTAAGACATGTACAGCAATCAGATAATATTTCACCACCTGCTCTCTCAATCTCGTTAGTATAATTATGACTACGAGCTTGTTCTTGTACTGCTCTTGAACAAAAAATCATGCATCGCTTTTGGAATGATTTTCCTTTTAGCATTTTAGACAAATCTGATAGTTCTTCTAAGCTTAATTGCGGACTGCCAAGTGTAATAATATCTCCTTTTTCTGCAGTATTCAATTCATCAAAAACCTCATTCATTTCTTCTTTTCCAAAATCAACCTTCTCAGATTTTTCATCTTCTGTGTCTACAAATTGAAATTTAGCACATGTTCCAGATGTTCCCATTCCTCCACATAAGGCCTTACAGCTACGTCGATTTGGTTTAGACACTCCAGAAATATTTACAGATGTATCACCTACTTTTCCTGCAAAAAATCCAAGCATTCCAAAATCTAATTCACTTGGATTATCCATTTTCATTCGAATTGTCATTGGAGTTGCGATGTCGTCTTTTCGTAAATCCGAGTAAGGAGATTTCCCTGTGATTGCGCTTGCTAGTGCACTAAATGCACTTTCTTTGTTTGTTTTTAATCCACCAAGAGAGTTTGCAAATATTGCAGCGTTACTCTCAGCAAATGAAACCTGAGTATTTTTTTCTGGTAAATCAAAGATATCATAGGGAGTACAAGAAAATGTTGGTTCTACACCCATTCTAATGTAAGAATCACGAATGCTAGCTTGTTTTTGAACAAACTCATCGTCAATGTGTTTGAACTCTGAAATGTGATCAAAGTCAATTCCCATAGGGTTTACAGTTGCTTTGACTTTTACACGTGCATCTTTACTAAGTTCTCTAAGAAATTCCTCTCCAGAATCACCAATTGTATTGTAATTTACACCTGAAAGATGAGCCCATTTTATAGGAACAAGTTTCTCTGCGTTTGTTGCTTCACCTGTAGCAACCAGAATTCTATATGCAGTTTGTAATGTTTCACCATGCTCACCATTTAATGCAGCCTTTTCTTCTGCAGTAAGTTCCATGTTAAACTGAAAAGTTTTACAGATATAAGACTTGTACGTAATCTAACACATATGAAAAAGATTCTAGATGGAATGCGTAAAACAATGAATGCAGAAAAACCACCGAGAATCACAGCACTGAGAGATTTACATGATGCCGAAGATCATGGTCCATTTAGTATTTTGATTGGAACAATATTATCAGCAAGAACAAAAGATGAATCAACTACAAGGATTGTAAAGGATTTATTCAAGGTCTACAAAAATGCACGACAGTTATCAAAGGCCAAGGTTAGAGATGTTGAAAAGATTATCAAGTCAATTGGTTTCTATCATGTAAAAGCACAACGAATTATTGAAGTTGCAAAAATTATTGATTCAAAGTATAAAGGAAAAGTTCCAGCTGATTTGGAAAAATTAGTTGAGCTACCAGGAGTCGGAAGAAAAACTGCTAATTGTGTGCTTGTTTATGCATATGAAATTCCAGCCATACCAGTTGACATTCATGTTCATAGAATTTCAAATAGATTGGGATTAGTTAAGACAAAAACTCCAGAAGAAACAGAATTTGCCTTAATGGAAAAAATTCCAAAAAAATTCTGGCTAGATGTTAATGATACATTTGTGATGTATGGTCAAAATATTTGTAAACCAATATCACCAATGTGCGGAGTGTGTAAGATAAGAAATGGTTGTAAATATTACAAAACTAATTCCGCTTCTTAGTAAATAGTAAAAATGCTACTACGCATCCAAGTGCACCAACTACATAAAATGGAAACATATGCAATGGGCCTTCTTTTGGATCACCTGAAAGTACCTCAAGATTTAGAAATCCTGAAACAGTTGAAGGCGGATCCTGTGAACCTTTCAAACCCCAAACAGAGTATGATTTTATTGCAAATGTCTCTACATCTAGATTTGTAATTACAATTCTTTCACCATTGTTAATTGTCAATCCTGCAGGATCAGAATATGCCAAGATAACTTTGCCATTTCCAGGCCAACCTCTCTCAAGTTTGTTATGAACAACAACATAACCTTCATCAGGCAACTGAAGTGCAACCCAGAAGGGTCTATCAGGAATTGCGCCCATGCCTATTTCTATGAATTTATCTTCAATATTTGCATCATACAATCTTACTACTGTAACTGCATCAGGATGTCCATAGAGTATTTTATTTTGTAAATTTACTTGCCACGTAGTTTCGTGAATATCATCAAATGGAATTATTTCTGCATCTCGTGCAGGAATATTGAATTCACTCCAGTCGATGTCAAATTTTGCAATAGAAAGCGTATCGTTTGGCGTATCCCATTGTCCAAATGCAGGAAAGACCATCATAGAAGCAAAAAAGATTATTGTAATTTTGTATTTCATAAACTAAATCTTTCAGATCTTGATAAAAAGCTACTCAACAAATGGCTTGTCATATTCTATGATTAGTTTTGCAACTTCAGGTCTTAAGATAAATTCAGATGGTGCTTCGCCGTTATTAATCATCTCTCTCATCTTTGTTCCAGAAATTTGTTCACGATGTTCTGGAGCACATGGACATACATTTGGATTTGTAAATGTAAGACATTTTCTACAATAGAAAAATGCAGGGAAGAAGATTGGTTCAATTTCAAGTTCTGGATAATCGTCAAAGATTTTGTGTGCTGCAAATGGATCATAGAAGTTTCCAACTCCTGCATGATCTCTACCAATGATTATGTGTGTACATCCGTAATTTTGACGCATAATTGCGTGATGAATTGCTTCTCGTGGTCCAGCATACTTCATTTCTGTGTGTAGTGTTGCAAGTTGACATTTGTTTTCTGGATAGTAATTTTCAATCATTGTCTCATATGCTTTAACTATAATTTCATCTTTAAAGTCACCAGATTTTTTCTTTCCAATTAATGGATTTACAAATACACCATCACGTGTTGTTATTGCAGTTTTCTGTAACATTTCATGTGCAACATGTGGTGGATTTCTAGTCTGAAATGCGACAATAGTTTTCCATCCTGCTTTTTCAAAATATTCTCTTGTTTCAGTTGGAGTCATTCTATGTTTTCTAATTTCAGTTTCATTTTGTCTCTGAATATAGTCAATTTTACCACCAACAAGAAAATCTTTCATAGAGTTTGTTTTTGCAACACCTGGATGTGAGTCATCATTTGTTCCATACACTCCATTTGCGGTTGCTTGTTTATCATAAGAGTAAACGTCTTCAACATGTAATACAGCAATTCCTGTTCCATCAGGATTTTTTAGTAAGACATCACCAGCTTCTTTCATTTTTTTACCAGTATCATCATCAACATCAAGAACAGTTGGAATAGTCCATGCAATTCCATTTGCGAGTCTACCTTTTGATATGACTGATTCAAAATCTTGTTGATTTAGAAATCCTTCTAATGGTGAGAAAATTCCATCGGCAATATTTTCTACATCATTTGCCAAATCTGCAGAAATATCAATTGACATCAATCCAGATGGATCAACATCTTTTACTCGATTTACTAACTTTCCACCGTGTGCATTAATCAATATGAAACGATTTTGTATGATTAATTTAATTGTCGTGGTTCATATGAAGACCACATTCTTTGTGTTCATCATTTTCCCACCACCAACGACCGGCTCGTATGTCTTCACCGATCTTAATTGGTCGAGTACAAGGTTCACATCCAATACTTGGATATCCCTCGTCTAACAGTTTGTTGTATGGACAGTTGTTTGATTTTACATAATCCCAGGTTTGGTCATATGTCCAATTGATGATTGGATTTACTTTTACAATATTACCATGCATCTCATCAATTTCAAGCATCTTTGCTGTTGAACGATTTTGGTTTTGATCATTACGTAAACCAGTAATCCATCCATCCAATGTTTCAAGCATTTTATTCATAGGATGAACTTTTCTTATAGCACAACACAATTTTCGATTTTCAATGCTGTCATAGAATAAATTTACACCTTTATCTTTGACCATTTCTTCAACTTCTTTTGCATCAGGAAATAAAATTTCAATTTTTGTATTGTAACGTTTTCTAATTTCATCCATCACATCGTATGTTGCTTGAGGTAATCTTCCTGTATCAAGTGTAAACAATCTAGAATCAGAATTAATCTTGAACATCATATCAACAATTGCAGCATCTTCTGCACCGAAACTTGATGCTTTTGCTAATTTAGGATGAAGGTTATCAAATGCCCATTTCAAACAATCTTCTGGAGTAGAGAGAGTTTTGTTTACTTCATCTAACTCTTCTTGAGTAAATTTTACCATAAATCTCAATATCTAATCAAGTATTATAATTATATCAAAATTAGCTCGAGTTAAGAGAAGTTCTAAAATATAAACTCCTTAAAAATAACAAATTAGATGACAGAAGAGACTCTAGTGGTTGTATATCCATCATTATTTGCTGAAAATAAAATTAATCAACTGATTGAAAATATTAAAAAAATTTTAAAAATAAAGAATCTAAAATTTGGAAAAATATTCAAAGATGATTTCCTAATTTGTATCCATGCAGATGATCCCGTCTTTGTTTCTAGCGCAATAGGATTATTGTTTGGTATAAAACAAATTGTAATTGCAAAGAAAATCAAAAATGATTTTAAAACAATTGTCTCACAAGTTGGAGAAATAGGTTCTAATCTTCTTTTGAAAGGTGAAAAATTCTTTGTTAAGGCAGACGGAAGTGCAAAAGGTTTTGTCATAAAAGACTTAGAATTGGCTGCAACCTCATCACTAATACAAAAAAATCAAAAAATTTCCGCAAGACCAGGAATGGTACTGCAAACAATTCACAGTTAAAAAAATCAGTTTGTTGTATTTCAGATGAATTTTCTGCAATAAATTGTCTTGAGACCATAAAACAAGGCTTTGAAGTAAAACCAATAGTGTGTTATGAAACACGAGAAGATCTTATTCATTTAGTAAAAATTTTGGATAAACTACTTCCTAGAATGTTAAGATTAGATATAGAATTGGAGTTTTGTAAGATTCCAAAATTTGGAAAAAATCCAGAAGGGATAATTTCAAAAAACTCATTGATTACAAATATCATAATTAAATCTGCCAAACAAGCAAAGATTTCACACATCTCACTTTCAACTTCCCCATTGATTTTTCCTTCAAATTATGTTGAAACATTACAGAAACAAGTTTTCAGTGCAAATTTAATTCCGCAAATTCCACTATCCGGGATTGATTCAGAGATAATTAAAAATGCAAAAGAGATAGGAATGGAAAAATACATTTCAAAAGTTGAAAAGTTTGTTAAAATGAACTT
>LUMP01000590.1_pt1 | contig 16236 bp, 22 predicted proteins | sample 729641 | NCBI WGS metagenome assembly LUMP01 (sample SAMN03860260, study PRJNA289734) | marine metagenome | biome: seawater column; feature: ocean; material: water; isolation source: Red Sea water column Station 12 - depth 47m | place: Saudi Arabia: Red Sea | collected 2011-10-15 | depth 47 m | reverse complement strand
AGTGCTGAACTAGACAAACTACACATTCAACAACCAAAATGGCAAGCATTTTCAAATCTTAATGAAGCAAAAAGTTTTGCTCAAGAAGTTGAATTTCCAGTAATTGTTAGACCTTCTTACGTTTTGTCTGGAGCTGCAATGAAAGTTGTTTGGTCTCAAGATGAACTTAAAACATATGTTAAAGATGCAACAGATGTTTCTCCTGATCATCCTGTAGTAATTTCAAAATTTATGTTAAATTCTCTTGAAGTAGATGTTGATGGAATCAGTAATGGCAAAGAGGTAGTTATTGGAGCAATAGTTGAACACATTGATTCAGCTGGTGTCCACTCTGGTGATGCAATGATGTGTATTCCGCCTTGGAGATTAAACAACAAAATTATTGAAACAATCAATGATTATACTAAAAAAATTGCATTAACATTTAATGTAAAGGGACCGTTTAACTTACAATTTCTAATACATGATGATCATGTTTATGTCATTGAGCTTAACATCAGAGCATCTAGATCTATGCCATTTGTCTCAAAATTGGTTAAAACAAATCTTATTTCACTAGCATCAAAGGCTATTTTGGACAAACCTTTACCTAAAATACCTGAGAACAAATGGCAAAAGATTCCAAATTATGGAATTAAAGTACCTCAATTTTCATTCATGCAATTAGATGGTGCAGACATTGCATTAGGTGTTGAAATGCAATCTACTGGAGAAGCGGCTTGCTTTGGTAATAGTTTCTATGATGCATTATCCAAAGGTCTTACTTCTGTTGGATACAATCTTCCTGACAAAGGAACTGCACTTGTAACTGTTGGAGGTGCAACAAATAAAGAAAAACTATTGCCAAGTATTGCAAAACTCAAACAATTAGGATTCAAAATTTTAGCAACCGAACATACTGCAGAATTTTTTGAAGAAAAACTTGGTGATGTTGAAATCGTTCACAAGATTTCAGAACCCGAAAGAAAACCAAACATCTCTGATTTACTTTATGAGAAAAAGATTGACTTTATCATAAATATTCCAAGTACACTATCTTTGGAAAAATATGTAGGAATGCTTGATGATGAATATCAGATTCCAATAGACCCAATCACTCCTTATGACAAATTTGAATAAATTTTCTAAATTTTAGGAAAATTGTTTTTAAAATTTTTTAAAAGATCAAGATTATACGAGTGTAAAATATGAATAAATTATTGAGTAAAGATCCTGATCGAATTGAACAATTAGTGTCAGAAAAACGTGTGAAATTACATCTTTTTGAGCCTAGTCAAAGAAAAATTTGGACTGTTGTTGGGAAAACTGAAGAACATTGGGTTGACCCTGACGGTTGTTTTTGTTCTTGCCCTGGATTTTATTTTGGTTCAATAAACGGTAAGACTTCTTGTTACCATTTAGATTCAATTCACTACGCAAAAAATCAAAATGAATTTGAAACAATAATTTTCTCTGATGATGAATTTTCTAGTTTTTTAACTGGTTTAATTTCTGATTTGTAATTTTAATTATTAGAATATGTTATTAACTAGAAATTTTATCGACTTACATGGATGATGAAAAAATTAATTTGGAAATTGAAAAAATTGCAAATCTGATGGTTCATGATGATATTTCTTCTGATGAACAAGATGTAACAAAATTAGAAAAATATCGAGATCAAATTAAACTAGATTTGAATATTGATGATAATGAAGAGGCTATGAAATTAGTGTATGAAACATTAGTTTATAGAAAATTAAAAAGTACAGATTCCAGTGACATGTTAGAAAAAGGCACTGATTTTGGTGCTGGATTTAGTTAATCTTATTCTAATGGAATAGATTCCACATCTTCTTTTGAAACACCTTTCCATAATCCAATCATACCTTCAGGTTCTACTTCTTCAACTTTAGTAATTTGTTGAATTTTGATTTGATTTGGTGCTGGACCTGGTGGCCATAATTGAACCATATAATCTCCTACATTACCAACTTTATTTGGTCCTGCCATGGTGATCTTTTCATCAGAACATCCTTTTGCAGTTAAAACATCAGTTGCTTTTTGTTTGAGATCCATTTTTCCATGCAAGAAAAGAAAAAAATCCTTTTGCGTATCAATTTCTGTCATAAAAGTACTGAATTTTTAAACTAAATCAACCTTTCCTGATCTTTACCTTCCAAAAAGGGTTAAATTACAATACACAAGATTCCAACTATGAAAATATTCACTGTGGGCAGTAAATCCTTTGTAACAAGTTTTCAATTAGCAGGAATTCCTGGAATCATTTCTGAAACTCCTGATGCTGCCTTATCTGAAATTACCAAATTGACTGATGATTCTGATGTTGGGTTGGTTTTAGTCAGTGATGATATTACTGCATCAATTAACGATGAATTGACTCTTCTTAGAGCACAAAAATCTACTCTAGTTTTTGCATTACCTGCAACTGGAAGTGAAAAAACTGAAGTTGATTATAGAGTAATGTTGAAAAAGATTCTTGGTGTCTAGATCTAATCTACTTATATCCAATTTGTTAAAGTCATTTAATGAAAACTGCTACTGTTAAAGGGCCTTCTGAAATTTCTGTAGATGAAACTCAAAAACCTGTTTTGAATTCTGGTGATATTTTAGTTCAAATGCATGCATGTGGAATATGTGGTTCTGATTTGGAAAAAGTATTTGGGCAATATGGTCAACCATCAATGCGATTGGGTCATGAACCTGCAGGAGTTGTTATAGATGTGGCATCTGATGTTGTAGATTTTAAAAAAGGTGATAGAGTATTCACTCACCATCATGTTTCTTGCTATGATTGTCATTTCTGTAATCATGGAAATGAAACAATGTGCAAAAAATATTCTGAAACTAATTTGTCTCCTTGTGGCTTATCTGAAGAATATGTTGTACCTGCTTGGAATGTTTCACATGGTGGTGTTTTAAAAATTTCTGATTCTATGAGTTTTGAAGAAGCTGCAATGATAGAACCTTTGGCATGTTGTGTTAGAGCTTGGAAAAAATGCTCATATAACGAAGGTGATTCAACTGCAATTTTTGGAGTAGGTCCAACTGGAATGATGCACGTTATGCTTGCTCAATCAAAAAAGTTTTCTAAAATCTTTTGTTTAGATGTAAATGATTTTAGATTAGACTTTGCAAAAAAATTCAATATTACTGAATCTATTTCTTCTATGGATGAAAATAGAAAACAGAAAATTTTAGATCATACTAATAATTTGGGTGTAGATGTTGCTATTGTTGCTACAAGTAGTCTTAAAGCTCTTGAAGACGCAATTGACATGGTTCGTAAAGGTGGCACTGTAATGATGTTTGGTGTTCCTTCTAAGGGTGCTATGATTAATTTGGATATGAGCAAAGTTTACTCGAAAGAAATCACTCTGGTAACAAGTTATGCTGCATCTGATGATGACACAAAATCTGCACTTGAATTAATTGAATCCTCTGAAATCGATGTAAAACAACTCATTACACACACTTATCCTATATCTGATACTCAAAAAGCATTTGACCATGCAAAAACTGGTGACAATGCTATGAAAATAATCATTACAAAATAAGAAAGGCTTAAGAAAGGTATTTTTTTTATTTCAAAATCGAAGAGAAATGGAATGGGGATTACAAAATAGATTATCTAGAATTATCAAACCTCACAATAATCGTGCATTAATGTTGGCTGTTGACCACGGATATTTTCTTGGCCCAACTGAAAAATTAGAAAATCCAAAAAAAGTGATAGCACCTTTATTGAAACACTGTGATTCCTTAATGCTCACAAGAGGAGTTCAAAGAACTTCTGTTGATCCAACTTCTGAAACTCCAATGGTTTTGAGAGTTTCTGGTGGTTCTAGTATTATTGGTGATGATTTGTCTCAAGAAGATATTACAGTATCACTTGAGGACGCACTTCGTTTGAATGCAAGTTGTGTTGCAATGTCTATTTTTGTTGGTTCAAAATATGAATATCAAACTATTGTTAATTTAGGTAAACTAGTCAATGAGGCTGAAAAATATGGAATGCCAGTTTTAGCAGTTACTGCTGTTGGAAAAGAATTAGGAAAAGATGCAAGATATCTTTCCTTGGCATGTAGAATTGCTGCAGAGCAAGGTGCACATATTGTTAAAACATACTATTGTGATAATTTTGAAAAAGTTGTTGAATCTTGTCCTGTTCCAATAATTGTTGCAGGTGGAAAGAAAATTCCAGAAAGAGATGCTTTACAATTAACTTACAATGCCATTAAAGCAGGTGCAGTTGGACTTGACATGGGTCGAAATATACCTAATCAAAAGAAAAACAAATCAAAAAAACCAAATCCTAATCAAAAGAAAAAATAATTAAAAATCATTGATCAATTTTTGACAAATGAATATGTGCAATTTTCCATGATGGTTGTTTAACTAGTACAAATGTAGCTCGTCCATTAATTGTCATATGTTCACCTGTGTATGCTTTGTTATCTACCAACATTCCTTTTTGAATTAATTCTAAAGCTACAATTGCAAAATTTTCAAAAACGCTTATTTTTGGATTTTTTATTTCATAGTCATAATCTGAAATACTGATGAATCTTAATTCTTCTAACTCAATTGTAGTTTGATAATCTTTTAGATCGTAAGGTGGCAAATCACTGAAACTTGAAAATTTTGGATCATCTAAATGAATTTCTCTTAATTTACTAAGATCTTTTGTAATTCCTGATTGAAATAACGTTTCAATTACCTTGATTATTTCTTCACTATCATTCAAAACGTTCACTTAAAATCTAAAAATTATCTGTTTAAGTCTATCTGACTGAATTGATTTTTTGTCCTTCAAACTCCTCTAGGAATGATTATTGATTGATTTTTTTGTTTTTGAGCCTAAACCTTTGATACATTTTAAATTATGGAGAAAAATTTAATCAATATTATGGAAAATATGACTGGGGCAAAAGCCTTGATGACTGCAATGGAAAAAGAAGGTGTCAAGGAGGTATTTGGATTGCCTGGAGGAGCAAATCTTCCAATGTATGATGAATTTTCCAGATGTGATATTAGACATATTTTGGTACGCCATGAACAATCTGCATCTCATATGGCCGATGGATTTGGTCGTGTAAGTAGAAAACCTGGAGTTTGTTTTGCAACCTCTGGACCTGGTGCTACAAATATTTTAACTGGGATCGCAACTGCTCAAGCAGATTCTGCTCCAATGATTGCAGTTACTGGACAAGTTCCTGTTGCAATGATAGGAAAAGATGCATTTCAAGAAAGTGATATTATTGGAATGGCAAATCCCGTTGTCAAATATGCTTTTCAACCTAGAACTGCTGGTGAAGTTCCTGAAGTAGTAAAAAAGGGATTTTACATTGCTGAAACTGGCAGACCTGGACCTGTCTTGATTGATGTTCCAAAAGATGTTCAACAAAATGAAGCTCCAATGGAATTTCCCGATGAGTTTAAAATTCAAGGTTATCATCCATGGACTGATCCAGATATCATTGCTTGTGAAAAAGCAATTGAAATGTTACTTAATTCTGAAAAACCAATTATCTTAGCTGGTGGTGGATGTATAATTTCTTCAGCATTTGCTGAATTGCAATCTATTGCTGAAACTTTGATGCTTCCTGTCGTTACAACTTTCAAAGGTAAAGGTGCATTTCCTGAAAATCATCCTTTGTCATTAGGTCCAATTGGAATGCACGGTCATGCTGAAGCAAATAAAATGATGGCTGAAGCAGATTGTGTTTTAGCAATTGGAACCAGATTTTCTGATAGGTCAGTTGGTACTTTTGAGGCTTTTGAAAAACGATTAAAAATTATTCATATGGATGTTGATCCTGCTGAAATTGGTAAAAACCAAACAACTAATTTGGGAGTTGTCGGTGATGTCCGCACTTTTCTTAGAATTATGGTAAAACTACTTTTACAAAAACAAATCAAAAAAACTGAAGAATCAGTTTGGTTAAAACATGTTAAAGAAACTAAAGAGTATTGGCAAGAAAATTTGAAATTACATCCAGGTGAAATGGGTGCAGCAAAAATTCTTAGAAAATTAAGAGAAGTATTACCAAAAGAATCCATAATCACTACTGAGGTAGGTCAACATCAAATGTGGGCTTCATTATTTTATGATGTTATTCAACCAGGAACTTTCTTCAGTTCTACTGGACTGGGTACAATGGGTTGGGGTTTTCCTGCATCTATTGGTGCAAAAGTTGCCAGACCTGATGTTCCAGTTGTTGACATTGCAGGAGATGGAAGTTTTAGTATGACTGAAAATTCTCTTGCAACTGCAGTATTGGAAGACATTCCTGTAATTGTATTTGTTTTGAATAATTCTACATTGGGTATGGTAGCTCAATGGCAAAGAACATTTTATGACAGAAGGATGGTTGGTGTGGACCAAGGTGGATGTCCTGATTATGTTAAATTAGCAGAATCTTATGGAGCTCAAGGAATTAGAGCACAATCAATGGATGAATTAGATAAGGCAATTAAATCTGCAATAAGCAGTGATGTTGCAACTGTAATTGACATCCCAATTGATCCTGAAGAAGATGTATTGCCATTTGTTGCTCCAGGAACTTCGTTATCGGATATGATTTTACCTTCTTAGTGATAATCATGTGGGCAATTCTTTCTGTTTTAGTTGAAAATAAACCTGGTATCTTGTTTAAGGTTACACACATGTTTAGATCAAGAAACTTCAATATTGATAGTATCTCTGTAGGAATAACTGATAATCCAAATTATTCTAGAATGACTATTACCTCATATGGTGATGAAAAACAAATCACTCAGATTGTCAAACAACTCGATAAAATGATTGATACCGTTGAAGTAAAACAATTAGATGAGCACAAAACAGTTTTTCGTGAACTATGTATTTTTAAGTTAAAACTAAGTAATGCTAATGATAGCATGGAAGTAAACAAATTAGCAAATGCATATGGTGGAAAAGTACATGATGTGAAAAAGGATTCAATTATGGTTGAATTGACTTCTACACCAGATCAAATTAAGGCATTTGAAGAATTGGCAAAACAATTTGGAATAATTGATGTTGCAAGAACTGGTGTTACTGCTTTGCAAAGGAGCGGAGCTTGAAAGTAAGAATTTTTGATACAACATTAAGAGATGGAGAACAAACTGTTGGTGTTTCTTTATCTCCAGATCAGAAATTATCTATTGCAAAAAAATTAGATGAACTTGGAGTAGATGCTATAGAAGCTGGTTTTCCAGTAATTTCAGAAGGTGAATCTAAAGCAGTAAAGATGATTACAAGTGAAGGATTGTCTTGTGAAATTGCAGGATTGACAAGAACTATCAAGGGTGATATTGATGCTGCAGTTGATGCTGGATTAAACTATGTGCATACATTTATCGCAACTTCTGATATTCACTTAAAATACAAACTTCAAATGACAAGAGAACAAGCTCTTGAAAAAGCAATTGAAGCAGTTGAGTATGGTAAATCCCGTGGATTGCAAGTTGAATTTTCAGCTGAAGATGCAACTAGAACTGATAGGGATTTCTTAAAACAAGTTTTTGGCGATGTAGCAAAAGCCGGAGCTGACAGAATTGATATCCCTGACACTGTAGGATATTCTACTCCTGAATATATTGCTGAGATAACCAAAGATGCAATTGCTGCTACACAACTTCCAGTTAGTGTTCATTGTCACAATGATTTTGGATTGGCAGTAGCCAATGCTTTATCTGGAATTCATGTTGGTGCTGCATGTGCACATGTAACAATAAATGGTATTGGAGAACGTGCAGGTAATGCTTCATTGGAAGAGTTTTCTATGGCCTTACAATGTCTTCCTCAAGATCAAAAATATGAGACTAACATCAAATCTGAATTAATTTATGATACTTCAAGATATATTTCAAAAATAGTTGGAATCAAAGTTCAACCAAACAAGGCAATTGTTGGTGATAATGCATTTGGTCATGAATCTGGCATTCATACTCATGGTGTTTTGAACAATCCTCTTACTTACGAACCAATTAGTCCAGAATTAGTTGGAAGAAAACGTCAACTCAGAATAGGAAAACATGCTGGAATTCATGGAATGAATGCCATGCTTGAAGAATTTGGAGTAAAGACTACTGAAGACCAATCTAAACAAATTCTTGAAAAAATTAAAGTGTTAGGTGATCAAGGTCAACAAATTACTGATGTTGAATTGTTATCTATTGCAAGTGATGTTTTAGGTGAAAAAGGAATTAAACGAATTGTACAATTGTCTGCATTTTCCGTATCTACTGGAGTCGGAATTATGCCATATGCCTTTGTCAAATTAAATATTGACGGTGAAGATTTTATTGGAACTGATTATGGTGTAGGTCCAGTTGATGCTGCATTAAATGCAATTCAAAAAATTACTGGTAAGGTTTCAGAATTAAAAATTACTGACTATAGATTGGCATCTATTTCTGGTGGTGCAACAGCATTATGTGAAGTTACAATTACTGTTGAGGATCCTCAAGGAAATTCTGTTTCTGCAAAATCTGTTGGAGAAGACATTGTAACAACTAGTGTAAAAGCTGTCATTGATGGCATCAATAGAATTATGCTCAAAAATATGCTTAAGGAAAAACAGTTAAACTGAATTTAATTATTGATGTGGTATAATGTATAAGATTTCATTAATTACTGGAGATGGAATTGGTCCTGAATTATCTGAATCTGCAATTTCTGTATTAAACACCATTCAGGAAAAATATGGAATTGAATTTGAAATTTCAAAATTAATTGCTGGAGACAAGGCATTAGAACAAACTGGAAAAGCATTACCTGATGATGTTGTTGAAACTATCAAAAATTCTGATGTATGCCTAAAAGCTCCTGTAGGTGAGAGTGCTGCTGATGTAATTGTTGTATTAAGAAGAATGCTTGACCTTTATGCAAACATTCGACCTTCAAAATCATATCCTCACATGCCTGCATTGCGCGATGATATTGATATGGTTATAGTTCGTGAAAATACTGAGGATCTTTACACTGGAAAAGAATTCAGTTTAGGTGATTCTGCAGTTGCATTAAGAATAATTTCTGAAGATGCCTCAAAAAGAATTGCAAAATATGCTTTTGAAACTGCAAAACAACGTAATTCTATGAAAAAAGTTACTTGTGTTCATAAATCAAATGTAATGCGTGTTACTGATGGATTATTTGCAAAAGCATGCATTGAAGTTTCAAAAGATTATCCTGAAATTGAATTTGAAGAGATGTATGTTGATGCATGTGCAATGAATTTAATTCGTCAACCTGAAAAATTTGATGTTGTAGTTACCACAAATCTTTTTGGAGATATCTTGTCTGATGAATCTTCTCAAGTCGTTGGTGGTTTGGGAATGGCACCTGCTGCAAATCTTGGTGATAATTTTGCTTTGTTTGAACCTGTTCATGGTGCAGCATTTGATATTGCAGGACAAAATATTGCTAATCCCTCATCATTTTTACTTTCGATTAAAATGATGTTAGATTGGTTAGGTGCAAAACATAATGATCAAAAATGTTTTGAAATGGCTACCAAATTAGAATCAACTATTTTTGATTTGGTAAAATCTGGAATTAAAACCAAAGATATTGGTGGTGATAAAACCACTTCAGAGTTTACAAAACAAATTACTGATAATTTGTAAATTTACCAAATTTTATTAATTGCAAATTTTCTTCATTTAACATGGCAGTTTGTTGTATTTGTAAAATTGCTCCTGGAACATTGAAGATCAAAGATGGTAGAAAACCCGTTTGCAAAGAATTTGAAGGTTATAGAAAACTTTTTAGAGAAACCAAGTAATTTGATTATATTTACTCTAATTTGAGCACGAAAATGCTTATTTTGACTAATTTCTGAGATTCTATTATGGGATTATTGGATAGATTTAGTCACACGTATGATAAACAGGGCTATGATCTTGATGGATATGATAGAGATGGATTTTCTAAAAGTGGATATAACAAAAAAGGATATGACAAAAATGGATTTGATAGAAATGGATATGACAAAAAGGGGTATGATAAAAGAGGATATGACAGGAAAGGATTTGATAAAAAAGGATATGACAAAAATGGTTTCAAAGAAGGATATGATGAAGATGGATTTGATTTTAAGGGATTCAACAAAGACGGATTTAACAAAAATGGATATGATAAAAAAGGATATGACAAAGACGGATTTGATAATAGGGGTTTTTCTGTAGATGGAATTCACATTGAAACAAAAACAGTTTTTGATATTGATGGATTCAACAAAAAAGGATATGACAAAAACGGTTACAACAAAGATGGGTTCAACAAAAACGGTTACAACAAAGATGGATTTGACTTAGAAGGTTTTGATGAAAATGGATATGATAATAATGGATATGACAAAAACGGTTACAACAAAGACGGATTTGACTTAGAAGGTTTTGATGAAAATGGATATGATGATAATGGATTTAACAAGTTAGGGTATGATCATTTAGGTTATGATAAAGATGGGTATAATCAAGATGGCTATAACAAATTCAATAAAAAGAAAGATGAAATTTTTTAATCTGTAAAATCACTTTGATTCATTTTTAATGCAGAATTCTTTTTTTCCTTCTTCATTTACAACAATGTAACAATCACAACTAGGGCATTTTTCCATCTTTGACATACAATAATGTCAAATTTTTCATATATAATACATTTACAACAATTAATACTCTGAAAAATTTTATTATTAAATACATTAATAATTTTTAATAATTATTTTTTTTCTCTATATATTATATTATTAACTTTTTACACATTTATTAATAACAACTTTTGAAAATAGGCGTGAAAGGTTCTCAAATTGGAATTATTGGAGGGGGAATTGCAGCTGCTGTAATTATTGCAGTATTACTTGTATCTCAAACTGGTATTTCTCAGGATGCTGCTCCATTACCTACTGATAATGATATTGTAACTCCAACTATAGAACCTGAAAATGAAGTTGCTGTCCAATCTGAAGACAAATTACTTGTTTATACTACATTTTACCCCTTATACCAATTTACACAAGGAGTTGCAGGAGATGCAGCTGATGTACGAATTTTAATGCCAGCTAATGGTGATCCTCATGCATTTGAATTAGGACCAAAAACTATTGTTGAACTAACTAAAGCTGATGTACTGGTTTACAATGGAATAGACTTTGAACCATACATTGACGAAATCATGTCTTCACCTGATTTTGATCATATTGTGTTTGTTGATACATCTGAAGGAATTGAACTTTTAGAAGGAGAAGCACATGATCATCATGGACATGGACATGGAGGTCATGGTGAAGATAAGCATGAAGAACATACTGAAGACTTTTACAAAGAGATTGCACATGTTATAGAAGAATTTGAACATGGACACTTAACTCAATTACAATCAGTTGAAGAAATTGAAGAAATACTAAGTGAACATGAAGGAGATGGACATGGACACGATGGTGCAATTGAAGAAATTGAACATTTACTACATGAAATTGAAGATGGACATATTGATGGTGCAGAAGGACTAGAAGAAATTCATCACTTAGTTTCTGGTGAAGATGTACATGATGACCATGCAAAACATGATGACCATGATGAGCATGAAGAAGATGGTAAGTTAGACCATACTTATGATCCACATATTTGGCTTGATCCTATATTAGCAAAAGCTCAGGTAATGACTATTGCAGACCACTTACAAGAATCTGATCCTGAACATGCAGAAATCTACCATGATAATGCCATTTCATATGCTAACCAATTAGATCAATTGGATCAAGAAATCAGAAGTAGTATATCTTCTTGCGGAAAAGACACGTTTGTACCATTTCACAATGCATTTTCTTATTTTGCAGAAAGATATGACTTGAAAACCTTAGCAGTAATACAGGAGTTTAGCCCTGAAACTCCTGTAACTGCAAAGGATATTGAAGAACTAATTCACTTTGCTGAAGATGAAGATATCAAATACTTCTTTACTGAAGAAAATAGAAATCCAAAACTAGCTGAAAGACTTGCTACTGAATTGGGTGGAGATATTTTGTTATTTAGTCCATTAGAATCACTTAGTGAAAATGATGATCCAAACGTTACATATTTTGACAAAATGAGACAAAATGTTGGTAACTTGCAAATAGCATTAGAGTGCTCTTGACAACATTTCTTCCAAAACCTGAAGATTGGAAATCTCTGGGAATTATCAATGGTCATTTAACTTGGTTTGCCCTGAAACCAGAAGCTAAAGTCTTAATCTTTAGAAATCGTGAACATTCTGAAACATATTATTTTGAAAAATGTGCTAGAGTTTCTTTTCGTTCCAATGGTGAAAAACAAGAAATACATGTGATTCCAGAAAATGCATTGATGAGAAGAGTAGCGGTTGCATGATTCTTGATTCATTATTAAAACAAGCAATTCAAGATTTCAATAAAAAAAAGTTTCAAAAATCAATGAAACTTTTTGAAATGATTTTAGAAGAAAATCCTCATAATTCTGAAATTATTGTTAACAAAGCTGTTTGTCTTGCAGAACTAGGAAAATATGAAGAGTCTCTTGAAGAATTAGAAAAAGTTCTTGCTGAAAATCCTGATGATTTTGATGGATTATACAATAAAGCAACTACGTTATATGATATGGACCAATATGAAGATGCATTAAGTCAATTTAACAAGGCCCTGACAATAAATCCTAAAGATACTAATGCTCTTTGTAACAAGGCAAATGTTTTTGTTGCCTTGGGCAGACATGAAGATGCTATTTCTACCTACAAACGTGCACTAAAAATTAATCCTGGAGATATTGAAATTTTGAATAATATTGGAATTGTTTATGCAGGAGATAAGCAACATTACAAAGCAATTGAATATTTTGAATCTGCACTAAATGAGAAAAAAAATGATATTGATTCATTATGTAATTTAGGTAATTCTCTATTAGAAATTAAAAAATTCAGATTATCATACGAATGCTTTAAACAAGCTGTAAAAATTAATTCAAAAGATTTTGATGCAATGTTTCGTTTAGGAATTGCATGTAATAATTTGAATAAACCTGAAGATGCATTAGAATATTTTAATAAAATCTTGAAAAGTGAAAAGAATAACAATGATGTTATTATCAACAAAGGTTATTCTTTACATTTGATGGGTAAATATAAACAAGCAATTTTGTGTTTTGATGAAATTTTAAATGATGACCCGCAAGAAATGAATTCATTATATTTTAAGGCAAAGTCAACAGCAAAACAAAACAATACTCAACAAGCATATGTGTTACTTTCAAAATTATTAGAATTAGAGAAAAAAAATGAACACAGTGACCATGACCATGACCATGACCATGAACATTTTTTGAATAAAATCAAAAAAGATCCTGATTTTATTGGATTAAGAAATGATCAAAATTTTAAAACTTTGATCAACTAGATTCTTCTTTTTGAGGTTTATTTTGCTTGGCCCATTCTTCGTACATTTTGATTAACTCGTCTACGTCTTTTCCTTCTTCAGAATACGTCACTATTACCCCAAATGTGCCTTTTTTGTCGTGACCTCGTGCAAAATATCCCCAAAATGAGTCAGGAAGTTTCTGAAAACTACTTGAATCATGTGAGACTCCTATCAAATTATTCCCAATTACTTCGATTACTTTTTTTGCATCTTCTTTTTCAATCATAATTTGTTGTTAATTTGTTACAATAAAAAGTTGAATATTTGTAACTAAATTCAAAGAAAATTTATTCTTACAAAAAACTTATCTTTGTCTTCGGCAATAAAGATCAACTTGGATTGTCTACAATGTGATGGAAAAGGAAAATTCATGAATGAATTTGGATTGATGGAAAAATGTACTTTTTGCAAAAATCCTGATTTGAGTTTTGGATAGCATTTACAAAATAATTAACGCTTCAAAACTCTAATTTTTTTACAACAAGAAAAGGGTGGAAAACATCGAAAAGACGAACCTAACATGAATTGTTTTCCCAACACACCACTCTACTACGCAGACATGATGCTTTCTTGTTACTATAACTAAGTCAAAATCATATTTAAGACTGATCCTTTTCTAAATTACTTTTTGCTAACATGTCCACATTTTTTACATGCGTATCTGATGTCTCCTTTCTTTAATTCATTTTTACGAATTAATACAGTCACTGCCTCATGACATTGTTTGCAAACTCCATTTGGAAAATTACTATCATCCATATTGTTTTTTGAAATTTACTGAATATAACTAACATTATTGATTAAATCTTAATTTAAAATTAAACTAAGATTTTGCAATATCATAATCTTCTTTACCGTTACCAAATTTTTGTGTGATGATTTTTACTCTGTATTTCTTTCCCTTTTGAATGTCTTGACATAATGTAGTGGGATTTCCATTATCAAAAAATTTTGCAACAATCATTTTTCTTGATGTATAGAATTTTTTTATTCCGTCAAATTCTTCTTCTGTCTCAAGATCTATCTCTAAAATTGTTTCTTTTCCTACTTTGCGCTCAACTTTTTGTACATTTACTATGGTAAATACTCCTTTATCGTCTAATTTTGAGAGTGAGGCTTCAGCCATATTGAAACCTGTATTTTTTGTTATTTATCATCTTTGACTATTCTATTAATTTTGAAAAAGAAAAAATTATGGGATTAGCATTACTGCTGTACCCAAAATTACTAGAAATCCTACAAAAAGAACAGAACGCTCTTTATGATCTCGTAAAAGTTTCCTTTCGAGCATGTCTTTTGATTTTTGATTTAGATTTTAAAACAATGTATTTTATTTTGACAAATCTATGATATGGTCATTCATATACTAATTTTTGAGTCACTTTTTTTAGTGGATAGTTTGTAAATATTGTATGGCCTTTACCCCTTGTCCTGCATGCAATCAAGTAAGATTTGACAAAAAAGCAAATCGTTGTAATGATTGTGGATATCAAATTGGAAATTAAACATGAAAATCAAAATGTGTGATCATATTGATGTATCTGGAATTAGAATAGAGGCATCTCAATCTGTTTATGCAATTTGCACAGTTAATGAAAATCAATTTGTTACTTATTCTTGTAAAAAATGCTTTAATGAAATTAAAGAGTTGGAACATCAAATTATATCAAAAGAAGAATTTGAAATATATCTAAATCAATAGTATCTTCTATCGCGAGATTTTTTAGTGGTATGTAATATGGAAAATTATGGGATTACTGGGAAAAAAGAAAGAAAAGTGCGATGCCTGTAACAAACCATTTGACAGTCTAGATGAGTGTAGAGTTCATATGAAGAACATTCATCCTCCTACAAAACCATGTACCAAGTGTTCAGGATTAATGGCCTGGGAAAGACAACACACTCAAGCATATGGAAATTTGATCTATGTGTGCCGTGAATGTGATTTTATTGGTGAGATGTGGAGATATTACCCTTAATTGATTTAACAAAAGAATAAAAAATCATGTAGGTTTGGCTACAAGTTTTCATATACTAGAATGCATTAACGTATTTGATGAGTGAAAAATCAAGTAAATTAGAACAAGAAGAAGAACAAAAGATTATAGCTGAAATTACTAAGGAATTACGCGCTGAAGGATATTCTGAAGAAGAAGTCCGACAGGGATTAGAACTTGCATATCATCTAAAAACAGATGTCAAGTCAAAAGCAGATTCTTTCTCAGATTCATGTGAACACTAACCCTAGAATAATTGTAAAAACCCAAAGTGCATTTTCCTTAAATTCTATGTATTAGAAATAACATTATGACTTGGGTTCCAATTTTTTATGTCTCTTCCCAAGATTTTGAAGGTGATATTAAATCTCTGAAGACTGTTTTTTCACAATTTGAAAAACAAATTCATCAAACAGATGGTTATAGATTTAGTCCTGAAGCTGAATTTGCAATGGGGTGGTGGTTTTACACAATCTATGTAAAGATTGGTTTCATCAAAAAACTTGTTGAGTATAATCACACTCGTGATCCAAAAATTAAAGATGAAAAAGCAATTTTAAAAATTATACAAAATTATCTTAAAATGAAAAAGAGTAAGGCTAAGGTAAAGTTTCATGGTGAAAAACCAATGCTTGGTGGATATTGGCATTGGCTATTGAGATAACTTTGCTGTAATATTCTTGATTTTAAAATTTCTTTTTAATTCCAACAATTACAATAGCTGGAACTCCAAGATACATTCCCAAATTCAACATAATTACTGAAATTCCTAATCCTAAAACTTCTGATTCAGTTTCAGC
>LUMP01000150.1_pt1 | contig 16469 bp, 31 predicted proteins | sample 729641 | NCBI WGS metagenome assembly LUMP01 (sample SAMN03860260, study PRJNA289734) | marine metagenome | biome: seawater column; feature: ocean; material: water; isolation source: Red Sea water column Station 12 - depth 47m | place: Saudi Arabia: Red Sea | collected 2011-10-15 | depth 47 m | reverse complement strand
TGGTACAACAGATGAGCATTGGAGACTACTCCACGCTATCAAACAAATGGAAGAACTAAACAATACAGATAACCTATTAAACGATTAAGACTATGAAAACAACAGACAGAATACTATACGCTAGACAATGCGACATTACTGGAGAGGGTATGAACGAGGGCTACTGCATACAAGATGGTCTAATGTATATCAAGTACGAGAAAGATATGATTAAGCACATCAGAGAGGTAGAAAAAGAGGGTAATCTTGAGTACGATAAAGATGTATCAGAAGGTAGACTAACAGATGACTTTCTGTTAAATGACTACTACGAGGCAGACTACTACTATTGGACAGAATGGGAGTGTGAATCTGACTTGCAGTACGAAGAAGTAAACGGAAAACTAATCGAGATACAATAGGATATAATATGGGCTTAATACAACGAAGTGTAACTGATGAATAAGTCTAGTACAAAGACTTGCAAGTACCTCGTGAAAACATTTTCAAGTCCTCAGTAACGTTGTCCGTATCGTTGGTCGGCATTACTGAAAATGTAATGAGATTTTATTTAAATGTTTTCTTAAAAGGAAAAGTATTACACTTAAGAGGTTTCGAAGTTACAAGAAATATTTTAAAAAGTCAAGGAATTTAAAAAAATTAACAATTATGAGAATTAAATTAGAAGATTACTTTGGTAACGATATAGTGGAGATACAGATTAAATCTACCTACCACACAGAAGAAGCGTTACACAATATCATTGAAACAGATGAGTATAATATTGCTGATGTTGATGAGGATAACAAAGGGGAATATATAAGATTACAACTAACAAATAAAAACTAAAACTATGAATACACAAACAACTTTGCAAGAGGGTAAAGACTACGAAGTAGTAGTGGATGCCTACGTTACCAACGAAGATTTAGAGGTCAATAACATTATATTCCATTGTAGAAAGACAATGACTGCAGTAGATATTACAGACTTTCTATACGACTACCTTAGTGTAGATTGTATCAACGACTTAGACCAAAGAATTATTAACAACTCAAAAGACTAACACTATGGGAAAAACTAAAGAATTATTTATGGAAATGGCTCAAGGCTTCATGGAAGGTATAAACATAGAGAGAGAGCTAAGAGGTAGAATGGCTGATGAAGAATATCAGTACACTATATATAAAAAGAATAGAAACAAAAAAACTAAGAGCAATGGAAAAGAACAATAAACTAATAGCAGAATTTATGGGAGATGAAAAGTTTTGGCTAATGTTAGAAGGACTTGATGGTGTATACCCAAACTTTAATGGAACTTATTATCGGTCAGGAGATGATAGAACTATAGGTAACCCATTAAAAGAAGAACATGTTTTTGAACATATAGCAAGGTTTCATTCCTCTTGGGATTGGCTGATGCCAGTTATTGAAAAGTGTTTAGTAGGGGAAGCAGAACAAAGTGAAGAAATATCTAACACTACAATTAAAAATATTTACGAGGGTATATGTAATCAAGATATATCATTTGCGTACAAATCAGTAGTAGAATTTATTAAAAACCAAAACAACTAGAAACTATGGGATATAGAAGCGAGGTACATATAGCAGTACCAAAAAAAGATGAGAAAGAATTAGATGCTATCATGAACGAACACAAATTACTTGAGGGAGATTTTCCTGCCTTTACTAAAGAGGACTATACACAGAGGTGGAATAGGTATAATGATAATGATGAAATGATCGAGGAGACAACAGAGTATGTTATATATCATGGAAACCATCTCAAATGGTACGAGGGATATAGGGATGTAGATGCAGTAAACTCTTTTGTATGGGATAACCCTTATGATTCTTGTGAAAACCATGAAGATGGTGGTAGAATGATGGTGTGTATAGGAGAGGATAACGCTATACATTCAGCAATAGGAGATTACTACGAAGTATTTAATATTAACATGGTTGTGGAATTACAATAACCTTAAAACTAAAAGACATGAGAAAGGTAACAATAACAGAACGTAGAGTATATCATAAGGTAGCTAAGATAACAATGCAAATACCAAACGATATACCATTAGAAGAAACTGATGAGTGGTTATGGGGTAATGATGCTTGGGAGCAAGCCTTAGATGATAAGTTTAATGATGCCGAACTTAATTGGGGACATGGCATTGATAAGTATGATGGTATGGAAGATTTTGAAAACAATAGTGAAACAAGATATGATGTTATTAACGAAAACTATGGGGGACACTTATAATGGCTAAGATATTTATAAACAACTCAAGCTATATGGAATTTATAGATGAGATAGCTACTCAGATGACAGAGATAGCTTATACAGATACAAATTGTATTGCGTACAAGGAAGTTAAAGATGGTTTATCTGATGAAACTTGTATTGTATTCACAGATGAAGCACAAGAGTACTATAACCAGAAGTATGATGAAGTAGAATGGATGGTAAATCAAACATTAAACATACATAGCATAGATAACGAAATATGGAAAGCAGAAAAGAATTCATAAGTAGAATGATTTGGATGTTAGCAGAGGTAGATGAGTCTGAGTTTAAAACTCTAAACTCTTTATCTCTGCTAGAGTTTCACCTAAAACAGAGAGAATTAGACTTACTAAAGCAGACTAAAGAACTCCTTGTAAACTCTATGGAGTATAGGGCTAACAAGAGGCTTAGGTCTGGCATAGAAATAAGTTTAGGTAGGCTGATTATCCACACCCACGAAGAATTTAACGATATAATAAAAAAACTAAAATGATAGTGGACTTCAATAAACACACATGGGTACACCAAGGAAATATAAACAAAGTAAAAAAACTAATTATGGAAGTAGAAGAATTTCAAAGAATAAGAATAGAGGCTTTAGAGAAAAGAATAAAAGAACTAGAGGATAAATTAAAAGAAAAAGAAAATGAACAACCAAGTAAGAACAATTGATGTAGATCAAGTATGGATGAGGGGAGAGAAAGATCCTTGTACTAAGTATGTTTTATACGCTAAAGTACAGAGGAAGTATATCAACCCTATAATTAATGATATAGATAGTATACAATCTATTTTAAAAGGTGAAAAGCTCTTTAAGTTAGATAGGGCAAGTAATAAAAATAAAATATATAACATAGTAGATGCAGTAGATAGATCTTTTAACAATGATGATCTTGAAGAATTACTAGAAAAAGAGTTATCTTTAATAGAATTTATCTACAAAGTCTATGCAATACGAAAAAGAAATGCTGGAGAACTTACTTAAAGAGTCGGGGATTGAATATAAACTAGACAATCGAGTAAGACCTAATAAGCACCCAAACATGAAGCGTTTAGAGGTAGCTTTAAAAAAACATGGAGTAAACTATATGTACTTTCATCAGACAGATAGTCTGGCAGTAACTCAGGTAGATATAGGTAAACATAACGCTTTATGCCATACCCTTATGATGCCTTCAGAAGATGGTATAAGTGTTTTGATGGTAGTAAACAACGATATTGATTTAGAGTTAGTTATGGAAGGTATAAGCCAAAGCCTAGACAAAATCATACCTAAAGATATATCGTATAATATTTTAGGAATAATATAGTAATATGTAAAATAATTTACTATATTTGCATCAGAAGTTAATTAAATTTAAAAACCAAAAACTATGGAAAAGTCAGAAACAATTGGCAAGTTAACCCTTGCCTTATCAAAAGTGCAGTCTCAATTAAGACCTGCTAAAGAAAACTCAAAGAACCCTTTCTTCAAGTCAAGCTATGCCGATCTTGGATCAGTATGGGACTCTGTTCGTAAACTACTAGCAGATAATGAGTTAGCTATTATTCAGATGCCTACTGATGTAGGTGGTGTAACAACAATCTTATCGCATTCTAGTGGAGAGTTTATCTCGTCTACTATGTATATACCATCAAAGGAAGATGCTCATGGCGTTGGCTCTGCTATATCTTACGCTAGAAGATACGCACTAGCTTCTTTTGTAGGGGTGGTTACAGGTGATGATGATGGTAATGGTGCAGTTAAAGGGACACCTACTACTACATCTAAGAAATCTACATCTAAGCCTAAGTTAACTGACTCTCAGTACAAGGGTATGATGAAGGCTATCGAGGATGGTAAGGGTAGCGTTGTTGAACAAAAGATGGGTGGTTACACTATGACTAAGAATCAACAAGACAACCTTAACAAAGTCCTTAAAATATCTAAGACCTTAGTGTAATGAGTTTAGATAGCTTTATAAAGAAGTTAGTCGATGACTCTTTTTATTACTCTGACTACGAGTTTGTAACGAACTCGCAGTTAGGGTTAATAAAGAAAGATGTCAGGACTTACAAGATGATGAGGGACTACCCTGAATTAAGGAAGGAGACTCTGCCAATGATCTTTGGTAGAGCGTACCATGTAGCTATGCTAGAGCCTAACGAGTTTAACGATAAGGTCTTAGTATTTAATTCAGCTACAAGGACTACTAAAGGATACAAAGAGTTTAAGGCTGATAATCCTAACGCACCTACTATAATCTTACAGAAGGAGTACGATAAGATTATGTACATGCAAGATGTATTGTTCTCTCATAACGAGGTTAAAGACTTACTCCAAAAGGAAGGAGAGAGGGAGATAGCTAACGCTTGGAAAGATGAGGATACTAACGTGTTCTGTAAAGGTAAAGCAGATTACCGTAATGGTAAGACTTTAATAGATCTTAAAACTACTGGTGATGGTAGCTTTTATGGGTTCTCTAACTCTTGTAAGAAGTATGGTTATGATAGACAATCAGCATTCTATATGGATGGTTTTGGTTGTGATGAGTTTGTATTTATAACTCAGGAGAAGGAGAGACCTTATAACGTATCTATATTTTATGCTGGTGACGAGTTCATAGAGAGGGGTAGGCAAGAGTATAAGTACCTACTAGATGTTTATAGAAGATTCTTTATAGACAACGAGGAGGTTGTAGATGACCACTTAATAATGGAGACACTATGACATTAAAAGAAAAATTAAAAGAAAGTAAAATATACAAGCCTTGGCTTGCAGAAAGATTAGGGTTAAGTCGTCCTACCCTAGACAAATATTTAGACAAACCTGACGAGTTTAAAGTTAAACATCTCAGAAGGATTGCTAAGTATATAGAAACAACAGAAAGGAAGGCATTAGTTAATTATTTTATAAAAGCTGAAAGCTATGAGTAACAAAACAACAGAAAAAATCTACGTAGGAAACGGAGTAGAGAAATTTGACGGAGACATGGTAACTGTTTCTGTAAACCTAACTAAGTTAGGAAAAGAAGCTTCAAACTTTATGTTTGAGTACAATGGTGACAAGTTCATCAAGCTAAACGTATGTAAGAATCGTGATGGTGAGAACGAGTATGGTAAGACACACTACCTTGCTGTAGATACGTACAAGCCAGAGGCTAAGAAAGAAAAAGTAGCTGACGATTTACCATTTTAATATTGGAGGGGAGCAATCCCCTCCCTTTTTAATCTTATTAAAAATTTAAATTGTAGTTATGAAAAAGTACGTTTTTTATGTTTTTTATTTTGGATTATTGGTTAATCAAAAATCGTATTCACAAACAGATTCTGATAAAGTTTTAAAAGACCTGTCTAAAGATTATATTAACTACCTTGAGTCTGAAGGCTTTCGCCCAAAGATTGATGATGTAGGTGATGTAAGCTTTAAGTTTGAGGGGTCAACTTTTTGGGTCATGCCTTACTACTCTGATTTTTTTTCTTTGAGTAGATTTTTATCTCTTGATGAAAATCAAAAGTGCACAAAAGGTCTTATGAATATGATTAATGATTTTAATTTCGATAGAGTTAGCGATGCAGCTCGTGTTTACGATAATTGTAAAACAATTGAAATAAGATCTACAAGCCACTTGCCAAATAAAAATGATTGGAAGTATATTTTTGAACCCTCTGTGATTTGGTTGAATAATTCTTCAATTGATTTCTCAGAAAAGTATAGAGAGTTCTTAAATAAAAACTAACTTAAAAAACAACCAAAAAACTAACTAAAAAAACTATGAAGTACAGGGTATCAGACACAGACATTATCAGTATAGATAAGGTAGAGTTTATTGAGGTCGATGGTCGTTCTATTAATTTCCATACTTCAACAAATACACACCAATCTATTTATAATAACGACATGGAGTCAAATTGTGTTTTCAATAATATTGTTAACCATTTTGCTACTATAGACCTTAGGTTTAGTAATGTTAAAAAACCTGAGACTGAATCTGAAAGAAAAGAAAAAGCATTTGAAATGTTCTGGAATTTATATGATTACAAAAAAGATAAGCCTAACGCAAGGAAGACATTTATGAACTTAACCTTAACTCAAATGGGTGAGGCAATAAAGGGAGTTAAGGCTTACGTTGATTCAACACCTGATAGAGCTTACAGAAAATTTCCTAGAACTTGGCTTAATGCTAAGGGTTGGGAGGATGAAGTCATTTTAGATAAAAAGAAAGAAAACCGATACGTTAAACCTAAATACATCACAGATGAAAGATAACATGGAGATGGAGAAGAGGCTTATCGGTAAGATTATGTCTAATCCACGAGATTATTACGACTGCCACAGCCTTATATCTGAGGAGATATTTACTGACCCCTTGAATAGGAAGATATATAGAGTGGTATCAGATAAGTTAGATAAAGGAGATAAGGCTGACATGATTGTTATATCCTCTGCTATTAAAGATCCTCTTGTTGATCTTAGGGTAGCTGAGTGTATGAGTTCTGATCATTACGCTTACATGACAAAGAACATGGTCTTATACCTGTCCCAAGAAGATAAGAAGATAAGGCTTAAGAAGTTGGCAGAGCTTACCACAAAGAAAATTGACAATGGTGACGATTTATTTAACATCATAGACTTTGTGGATGCTGAGATGAAATCTATATCTGAGATTAGAGGTAGTGATATACCTGATATTAAAAAGCAGTTAAAGGTTTTGCATGACGACATACAAAGAAGAATGGCATCTGATAACATGGTGGGTTTACCTACAGGTTTCCAATCAGTAGATAAGTTTACTGGTGGGTGGCAAGAAACAGACTTTATTGTAATTGGTGGTGCTTCATCTATGGGTAAGACATCACTGGGTTTAGCTTTTTGCTATAACTGTGCTAAGGCTGGTATACCTGCTGCCGTATTCTCTTACGAGATGGGGGACACTCAGCTTCTTCAGAGGTTGGTTTCCCTAGAGAGTGAGGTAAATAATAGGTACATAATGAAGGGTGCACTAGAGAGTAGTGAACTAAGTAGGGTGGATACAGCTATAGGTAAACTTGAAGGTGTTAGTCTATTTATAGACGAGTGTAAAGACTCATCTCTTAGGTATCTTCTTAATAAGATTAGACAGTACGTTATAACTAAAGAGGTTAAGTTTGTTCTTGTGGATTACCTACAACTTGTTAAGGGTACTGGTACCTCTAGAGAGCAAGAGGTTGCTATGGTGGCTCGTGAGCTTAAGAATCTAGCTAAGGAGCTTAATATAACAATAGTGGCTCTCTCACAGCTAAGTAGAGGTGTAGAGAGAAGAGATGGCTGTAGACCTAGCCTTTCCGATCTTCGTGAGAGTGGAGAGATAGAGCAGGCATCTGATATTGTTATGCTTGTGTATAGACCTGAATACTACGGCATCATGACCGATGATAGTGGAAAGTCTACCGAAGGTCTTGTAGATTTAATCTTTGCTAAAGGTAGGAACATAGGTACTGGTACACTACCTCTTAAGTTCAAGAAGGAGTACACTAAGTTTATAGACCCTCAAGATTATACTGAGAAGTATATATCATCTAGTCCTTCAGAATCTTTTTAGTTATGGAGGTAGATTTTATTTTTATTATAGATTTTATAGTAGGGGTTATATTTATTATTTGGCTTATTGAAGAACTAATTAACTCGCTAAGATGAGAAAAGAAATATACCACGCCACAGTTCATTACAGATGGAGAACTTTAAGATTTGTAAAAGGAGTCGAGAAGCCTGCTAAGAAGTGGAAAAAATCTACTCACAGGACATGTATTACTGAGCTTGACCCTGAAAAACTACAGAATGTTAATCATTTTGTAAGGGGGTTACAGATAAAGCATAAATCAACTAACGATATACAAATAAAGATAGATAGCGTAACTGATTACGAGTTTATATGTATGTCACATGATGTTTATTAAAGGATATAGATATGAAATTATATTGTAAAAATTGTGAAAAAACAACTGAAGTTAGTAAATTTACAATGAAAGTAGTTGATAATAAGGTAATTAAACCTGAGTCAATCTGCGATTGTGGTGAACAAATGAAAGACGTTTCAGAGTACAACGGACTTGGTGGTATTATAAAAAGACCAGGTGGTAAAGTAGGAGGTAAGATATAATGAAAGAAGAAAATCAATTAAACTTACTGCTATTACTAGCTACGTTTAAAAGCTTTAGTGAGCAGTTGTACAACCTAAAGGGTGAGCATTCAGGGCTGGTTAAAAAGAAGTTTAACATGCTAATGAACGCTGTAAGTAGTTACGAGAGAACCATAGACGAAGAGTGGTTAAAAGAAAATAAGTCTGTTATTGAGGACTTAAACGACTCAGTTACTGATTTTATTTATATACTAAGAGACGAATCCATTAAACGAAATACTAACTAAAAACAATATAGTATGGAACATGATTCAATTGAGTGGGGATGGGAAAACCAAAGCCCACTAAACATGAGAAGTCAAGAGCATATAGCTTTTTTACTTAAAAGGTACAACGAAGGTAAACCTGAATCAGAACACGTAACAACAATGGCTCAGTTAAACAGAGCATTATTAAAAGAAGAGTCAGAAAATTTGAATAGTTAAATTAAGTTAAACAATTAAATTAAATTAAAATGGTCGTAGTAGCGATAACAGTCGTCTGCGTTATATGTATTCTTATAGCGTGGGACATGGTAAAGTATTCTCAAAAAATTAAAGAAAGTGAAAGACATAATAACAGAGTTCTTGAAACTATCAAAAAAGAAAAATCTAAGACTAAGCGTAGTCCAAAGATTTCTAAAGATCAAGTATCGAATAAACGTAAGTATAAGAGTGCTAAAAAGAAGGCTGTTGAATCTAAAGTAAAGAAAAATGCAGGAAGAAATAAGAAAAAAGTGTGATGAGATCAGGGATCTTCTCATAGAGAAAAATAAATCTTACGGCAACTCAGTATTTGATAAAGGAGTTTTATTTAATGTTGATCCTATGTACGCTATCCAAGCTCGTATAAACGACAAGCTCAACCGTATAAAAAGTAAGGAAACCTATATGAGTGAGAATGATCTCATGGATCTTACGGGATACCTTATATTATTACAGGTTTATATGGACGAGGTAGATAAAAGAATGAGTGAAACTATCAAGTCTGCAGAAAAGTACGAAGAAAACGAAACACCATTTACTTACGAGTGGTCTATAAATGGAGAGGATGAGACTGGAGCCCCGATTTGAAAGTAAAGAGGATAGGGAAAGAGAAGCTGAAACTCTTCGCATCCTCCTTGAGGGAAAAGATTTAACCTTTGAGCAGCTAGATAAGTACGCACCAGTAGACGCTGAGATTATAGATAACAAGACTATGAAGGTTGTGTCTTTATGTGAGGTTAAAACTATGAGCCTTGATATGAAAGATATTCAGAGGGTTAGAACTTCAGTTAGAAAGATACAGCACTGCCAGAAAGAAGCCCTTCAAAAAGAATTACCTTTATGTATAGCGTGGAGATTTCTCGATGGAATTGGTTATATTTGGATGCACGAAATAACAAAAGCCACAGTTGAGTGGGGTGGCATGAAGAACCCACGACCAGGATCTATATGGGATAGAGAATTGTTATTCTATATAGACCTAGATTTACTAACTATAATTAAATTTTAGACATGAACAAGCAACAGAAAGACAGAGAACAGCAGGTTAGACTATTAAAATTTGACTGTGAAATGAGAGCTAGAGTATTAGAGATAGCCTCAGGACTACCAACAAGTAAGAACGCTAAATCTCTTTTAGAGAACGCAGACAAACTTGCTAAATACGTTTTTGGTATACCAGATCAGCCTAAGGAAAAGAAATAATTCGTATCTTGCGTGTTATAATATAGTTTAGTATGGCACGAAATAAATTAGCTGGTAAGATTAACGGTAAGAGCAAAAGCTCTAAGCATTACGCTAAAAACCCTAAGTCTAGAAAAAAGAAAAACGAATACGATAAAGAGTATTCCTCTTCTGAAGAGAGAAAAAAGTATCGTGTTAAGTTAAATCTTTTTAATAGAAAGAAAGGTAAGAAGGGTGACGGCATGGATGCTTCTCACACAAAAAATGGTGGGATAGTTATGGAAGGACAGTCTAAAAATAGAGCAAGGAATAGAAATAAAAAATAATTATTTTCGTAACTTGCTTTAATGCGATTTAAAAGACGAAAGGGAAAACAGATAACTAAAGCTAAGAAACACGTTGTAGATGGTATTACATTTGCTTCAGGACTAGAGCTGTACTGTTATAAAGCCCTAAAGAAGGCAAAGATCCCCCACGAATATGAAGGAAAGACCTTTGAGCTTGTAGAGAAATTCAAGTTCGAGGGTCTTCTCATGGATAAGGGTAAGACAAAAGGTAAAACCACCTTTAAACAAAAGCCTGGTAACATAAGAAATATATCTTACACACCAGACTTTATTAATTTAGAAGAGGGTTTTATTATAGAAACAAAAGGTATAAGAACTCCTGAATTTAAGATGAGGTTCAAACTATTTTTAAAGTATCTTTATGATACTAATCAAAAATTAGACGTATATGTCCCATCAAATCAAAAGGAAGTTGACGCAACTGTAAACCTTATTTTAAACAGGGGTTCTTTTAAAAAATAGCTCTCCATTTTTTTTACTTATTTATAAGTTTTTTGGATTTAATTTACAGGAGAGTTTAGTACGAGAGCAAGCTGCGTGAGTGCTGCATAGTATACGAGAGTGGGCTGCGTGAGTGCTACATATCTAAATCCTAGCTTTAAGCAATATGGGCTAGGTTGTTCTTGTATTCGGGGGGTTTTTGAGATTTGGTCGTCCATGCGGCCCCCCAATACTTTTTTAAAATAATATAGTAATGTTACACGATAGAGATGAAGCTTTAAGAGAAGCGTTAAGAAAGTCAGACGAGTCTAGAGATAACCTTTTTGAATCATGGATAGTAGATCTTGTAGATCCAGAAGATGAGGACGAGTCTTGTGAAGATGGTTGTTGTGGAGATAGCTGTGAATAATGACAGACAACAAGGATAAAAAAAGACCCAAGGGTAACATTAAGTTTAATATAACCCTATCTGAAGAACAAAAGAAGGCTAAAGAAAGTATCTTGAGCCACGCTTTTAGTTTTGTAATAGGTAAGGCTGGATCTGGTAAGACCCTTCTTGCCGTTCAAGTCGCTCTTGACATGTTCTTTAAAAGGCAGTATAGTAAGATTATAATTACTAGACCTACTATAGCTACTGAAGATAACGGTTTCCTTCCAGGTAGCGAGAAAGAAAAGCTTGAGCCTTGGCTTGTACCAATCATGTCAAACATGCGTAAGGTCTACAACAAGGCTGACAAGATTAATAGTATGGTTGAGAAAGGGGAGATAGAGCTTGTGTCTTTATCTCACTTTAGAGGTAGGACGTTTGACAACTCTGTAGTTATAGTAGATGAGTTTCAGAACTTAACTAAGGCTCAGTTTCGTATGGCTTTAGGTAGGCTAGGTAAAGATTCTATAATGATATTCTGTGGTGACAATCAGCAGATCGACCTTAAAGATCAGAACTACTCAGCAATACATGACGTTGCTAAAATAAAAGATAGTGATTTTGTATTCAAGGTTATACTAGAAGATAACCATAGGCATCAAGCGATAGATGACGTTCTTAAGCTACTTAGCGGCTACTAATCCCAGACAACATAAAAGCATATAACTCCAGCAAATATTTGGATTTCGCTGTATGGCATAGATTCTGTTGGGGCAAATAATCTGAACCCAAACATAACCCCATTGAGTAATTGTATTCCTATTTCCATAAAGCTAATATAGTAAAAAAAAAGGAGGGAACTACCCCTCCTTCTCAAACAACCAAAAAACTAATCTATGAATGCGAACAAAAAAGCAAACTGTTCCAGAATGGAACCTTAGAAAAGTACTACAAATTTAGTAATTAATTATTTAATTATATAATGTTTGTAAATTATTTAGCCTCTACGTTTATATAATCTTCTTGGTATCTAGATTTAACTCTCTGATCTACAAGCTTTATAACTTCTTCACTAATTCTAGAGTTTCTAAATATAGCTAAAATATCATCACCTTCTATACTGTTTAGTATACCTGCACCATAAACATCAACAAGTCTATTAACGTAGTTATCCATTTTAGAATCATAAGTGGAACCTCCAGAGTTAGACGTATTCATTAACATGTCTTGATCTTTCAAAACTTCATATCCAACTCTGTCTATCATATCTTTGTAAACGTAGTAAGCCTGTATAGACATATTCTTATTTACGTTAACTCTACTTACTCTTAAACCAAAGAAAGCTAGCACCTCATACTCAGGAACCATTTCAGAATCTCTATCCATTGAATCGTAAATTCTTTTTCCTGTTTTTAAAGCTCCAGGGCCGATCTTATTACCCACGTAAGACATAACACTAGCTATCTGCATGTGAGGTCTATCTGTAGGGTTAAACACCTTATTTCCATCGTTATTTATAGCGTCCCTCAATACTTTTAAAGTCATCTCCTCTCCTAAGAATGGAGCGTAAACTTTTTCTAAAACATCCATCATAGATTCTTTACCTATCTTAGTGTTAAGATCGTTAAACATAATTCTCATTATGTCTTTCGTATAACCAACACCAGATATGCTAGAGAAGTTTATGTAATCAAAGTATTTGTCTCCTTGTGTTTGACCCTCAGTTTGTCTAGAGTCAAGTTCACCTTTAGATATGTAAGATATATTTCCTGAAGCGTCCCATTCAGGCATTAAAGTTCTCATCATTCTCTCCTCAATCTTCTCATCATCTTCTCCACCTAACCCAATCATTTGACCTAAGAACTGCGCAGTATATAACTGAATACTTTCCATTAAGTACATGGTAAATATAGTACCTGCTATTCTTGTAGCTCCAATCTTTTTAATCTTTGAATTATCACTTCCCATCTCCTCAAATCCTAGTGCTAAAGTATTCTTAGCGTTACGAACAGATTCAGCCTGGAAAGCAACGAATGATCCAACTAAAGGAGAACGACCAAGTAATCTAATGATACGAGGAACCTCGTTGTAGTTAGGGTAAAGGTTTCTAATGTTTTTTGCAGCCATCTCTTCAGCTGTTGAAACATCTAAACCAGCCTTTATGTATCTAGCTTTTTCAGATATAAAACCAAAGATTTTCCAAATATCATCCTCAGCCTGATAAGCACTCATAGCTTTATTGTCAAACCATTTAACAAGTTTTTTACTACCTCTACCTAGTTTAGCTATTTGCTTACCAACATACCCCTTTGATTCATCTAAGTATTCTGATAAGTCAAAGTTACTATCGTATACATCGTTAGCTATACCTCTTATCTCTTGAAGTGAAGCTGAAGAGTTTACAACCCCTAACTTAACTAGCTTTGAGTATAAAGCTTCAAGCTCAGCATCCTTAAGGCCTCTTACTGTGTTAAAAGATGTTTTACTATCCTTATACATTCCACCTCTAAACCCTATATGACCATTCATGGTAGCAAAAGCACTGTTACCAATAATGTTTTTAAAGTGAGTACCAGGATTCCACACAGTCTTCATCTTCTTATTAAATAAGACTACCTTCATGTAGAAGTTATACCACCACTTGCTATCAAAACCGTCAGAGACCTGATTCATAACAGCAAACATCTCTTCGTCAACAAACTTACCCTCTAAAGATCCAAACTTAGATCCCTTTAACTCGTAGTAGGTATCACTAGTCTGCTCGTTAGATATAAACTTGCCATTACCAACGTCATATATTTCTCTAAACATTCTTTCGGCAGAAACTGTTCTAGCAAGCTTACTAACTGTGTTGCTATAATTAAATAAAGGGTTATCTATTTGACCCCAAAGTTCTCTAATCTCTTCAGGTATAACCTTCTTCTCTTTAAATATAGAGCTAACTCTGTTTAAACCATCAAGGCTAGTTGAGTTTTTCATGTTATAAAAGAACTCTTTATCTTCTGTAATCTTTCTATAGTTAACTTCAGCTTTATCTTTTATTTTATCTTTTGACATTAAAGTTATTGATTCCCCATTTTCATCTAACCTACCCTCTTCAACATCTTTTTTGTTTTGAGACTCAACCTCTCTGTATAAGAACTCTTTAGCTTTCTTTATTATATCGTTGTCTGTCTGCTCCCATCCTTTAACCTCAAACTGTTTGTAAGATCTTCTAACGTAGACACCCATGTTTTCATCTACAGTAAACATAGTGCTACCCTCAATCATTTCTTCTTCTATAAGGGTTCTACTAAGTTGATCTATGTGTATTCTCATATCCATAAGAATAGACTTAATTTCTGAGTCTTCCATGGATCTAATCTCATCCATGTTATGAAGTAAATCGTTTATTTGATCTGATGTAAAGTCAGTACCTTCTAAAGCTTTCTTTAACGCTTTACTGTTTTCTGAAACTCTAAGCAACTCAGCGTTAAGATTACCTCTACTAAGTACCATTATCTCTTTAATCTCTTCGTTAGAGTGAGTGCCAAATGGTTTACCTAAAAGTTGAGACAATCTTATTTCATATTCTTTACCTTTATCAAATCCTGCTTTAGATAACTTTCCAGTTAAATACTTTCCTGCTTTATAATCAGCCTCAATAACTTTATCAACAATATCGAAGGCTATAGTTGTTAATCCCGAAGTGTAAACTACACTCTCTGTTTCTTCTTGAGGAGCCTGCATTCTAACGTCACTTATATCTTCAGCCTTAACCTCTACAGGATTTACAATGTTATCAGGAAGTATACCCATCTTTTGATCAGCAAAAGGTCTTTTAGATAAAGGCACGTAACCTTTTTCACCTTTTTTAGGTATAGTGCCATCCTTTCTTCTTAGATTCTTATTGTAATTTACCCAAGAGTTTTGACCTCTAGTCTCAGTAGTCATAGCTTTTCTAGCTTCAGGGCTATACATTCTAGAATGATTAAGCCAAGCATTTTCTTCACCGATAGGACCGAACCCATTACCAAGCTCTGTGTGACCAAAGAAGTCGTGAACAAATCTAAATATATCATTCACAACAAGAGGTTCTCCATTAACATCTTGATACTCTGTTCTAGAGAGCATAACATTTTCTTTTCTTTGCTTAGGTGTGATAGCACCCTCTCCAAAACCAGCCTCTGTTCCAAATATATACAGATGTTTGTTATCTCTAACATCCTGAATCATTTCAGCACTGTTAGCATAAGGCTCACCCTTACCTTTCCATATCTCTAACTTGTAGCCTTTATCTATTATAGATTGATATTGACTTAGTGTTTCATCAGCTAAAGCTTTATACGCTTTTATAACTTCTGGATTCTTAGGATCGTCAACTAAATTATCGTAAGCGTCTGCAATCATCTTAGAGTTATCTTCATCTAAACGATTAACAAATCTTGGGTCAGAGTACTGATCTATTCCAAGTTCTGTTGCTTTATCGGAAAGATAAGACTTAGATATGTCTGCAGTCTCTGGGTTAGGTTCACTAAATAGTGTTGGGTTTTGTTCTCTAATTTCAGACAACTTATCTACATCTCCAACCTCAAACTCTACACCTCCAACGTTAATTTTTCTACCATTTACTAAAGCTTCAGCTAGATTTGTTCTTATATCAGATAAAGACATCTGATTTAAATCTATAGCTTCAACGTTATCAAAAGGAGATACAACACCAATTCTAGACAATACCTCTCTTAAAACTTCTCTAATTCTAGACAAGGTAGATTGCTTATTTACAAAGTGACCATAAGCAGCGTCACCCATCATTTCAGCAAAAGCTTGTTCTATTAAAGCCTCTTCAGAAAGACCCTCGTAGTTTACTTTAGCCCAATCAAGGTAAGAACCCTTCATTCTACGACCATCCTTCATTACCCTTCTTTTAACGTCACTTTCTTTAACCTCAGCCTCTATTCTTTTATATAAATCGGCATCATTCTTCTTAATGAAGTCAACCATTGGGTGAATGATCTCGTGGAATAAAGTATTTCCACGAACAGTTTCAAGGTTTACATATATAGTCTTGTCAGCACCTCTAAAGAATGATCCCATTTTTTTAGAAGGGCTCTGTCCTATAGCCTTTAATTGCTCTTCCATGGCTTTACTGTTTCTAACAACAGTAACGTTAAGACCACCAATAGAACTAAGTAGTTTAAAAGCAAAACCTAAAGCTCTTTTTCGATCTTTAGTTAAACCTTGGAACACTTCACTATCATGGTT
>LUMP01000487.1_pt1 | contig 16521 bp, 14 predicted proteins | sample 729641 | NCBI WGS metagenome assembly LUMP01 (sample SAMN03860260, study PRJNA289734) | marine metagenome | biome: seawater column; feature: ocean; material: water; isolation source: Red Sea water column Station 12 - depth 47m | place: Saudi Arabia: Red Sea | collected 2011-10-15 | depth 47 m | reverse complement strand
CTTTTTAAAAAACTCCTTCTTTTCAATGTAAATTTTTACCAATTAAAATAATTTCTGTTTGTCTTCCATTTACATATCTAAAACCATCTTTTTCAAACATTCCAGCTTCTTCTAACATTATACGGACTTCTTTATTCCATTCATTAATGTAAGTTCTATTATTTAACTCAATTGCATAAACAGTATCAAAATTCATTTTAAAATCTCCTTTGAATGGAACACCATCTTGAGAATCCCACATACCTAAAGTTGTACCAGCAGAATGGCCAAAAGTACCCAATGGATGAGTATATATCTGAGGTTTTAATCCTTCAGATTTTGCTTGTTCCAAGGATTCTTTTAGAATCTGATTTCCTGTTTTTTTATAACCAAAATTGTCAGTAAAAATATCTTGTAATTTGTTTGCCTCTTTTAAAGCATTTGACAAATATTCAGGTGCTTTATTTTCATTTGGTTTTAAAACATATGCAATTTGTTGACAGTCAGTATTAAGTGTTAAATAATTAATTCCAAAATCACAATGAACTAAATCTCCAGGCTGAATTATGTCGAATTTAGATTTACCATCAAAAGCGTACAAATCACTTTGAGAATTTCTTTGCACATCTATAGTAGGATGAAACCATGTTTTAAGGTTTAAGGATAGTACTTTCTCACGCATCCACCATACTACATCATCAGTTGTAGTAACTCCAGGTGTTATTACCTTAGTTGAAAAAGCTTCATTAATTATGTTGTGAGTAATTTCAACTAATTGATCATAAATAACTTTTTCTTTTTCTGTTCTAGTTTCAATCCATCTGATTCCAAGTTCCTCAGCTGAAACAACGCAAAGGCCTTAGCCGAAAAAAATGCTCATGTAATCGTTGCATGTAGATCGCTTGAAAAAGCTAACCAATCTATTCAAAAGCTTAGAGCTTCAAATCCTGAAGGAATATTTTCTCCAAAATTATAACGAGTTATAGCAGCTTTTTCTATTTCGCCTTTGTTATTATGAAAAAAAACTAAAATAGTTCTTCTTCTTGCATTAAGCCAAGTAGGTGGTAAAAGAGTTTTAATTATTGGGTCTTCATTATACTCTCTTGTAATTAAAACCCACATATCAATTCCAGTCTCTTCCATCAAATCTGGTAAAAGATTATCTAATCTGTCTTTTTGTAAATCTTTAATCACATCGGCTCTGCTTTTTAAATCCAAAATATTTTGAGAAAATGATAACTGAGTGAAAAATAAAAGTATGATGAACTTCTTCATTTTTTATTAAAATTTAATTCTAAAAGTTAATATAAATTTATAAACTATTGCTTTTAAGCGAGTTACTTTTTGGAAGTATATATTGTAGAAGCACCTAACATTTTTGGCTTGAATTCTACTTCACTAAATCCAACTTTTAGTAAAATATTTTTTAAATTTTTTCCATATGGAAATTCTTTAGCTGATTTTTCTAAATAATTATATGCAGCTGGATTATTTGAGAATACCCTTGTAATTACAGGGATAAATGTTAGTGTATAAATATTATATAAAAATTTTAAAAACTTATTAGAAGGAACAGAAGTTTCAAGAATAATTAATAAACCATCATCTTTCAAAACCCTGTGAGATTCTTTTAAGCCAGCTTCGAGTTGTTCAAAATTTCTAATACCATAACCAATAGTTACAATGTCAAACTCATTATCATTAAATTTTAGGTTTTGAGCGTCTCCAGTTTCTAAAGAGATGATTTCACTTAAATTTTTTTTATCAATTTTTTTCTGAGCTTTTGATAGCATGTCATTGGATATGTCAACACCAATAATTTTACAGTTTTTAATTTGAGATAAGTTAATTGCAATATCTGAAGTACCTGTCGCTAAATCTAAAATCAATTTTGGGTTTACTGATTTTGCAATTTCTACTATTTCTGATTTCCATTTTAGATGTTGTCCTATGGTAATAACATTGTTTAAAAAATCATATTCATCAGAAATTGAATCAAACATTTTTCTTATATGATTTTTATTTTTATTCATTGGAAATTTAATGCACGAAATTAGTTAATTTTAGTTCGATGAAAGAATATGGATTAATAATATTTATTGCTTTTTCTCAAATTTTATTTTCACAAGAAAATTCTAATGATGTGGTTACAGCATCAATATATGGGTCGTCTAACTTGAATGAATTCGAGGATGTTAAACTTGAAACAAAAGATAGTTGTAAATGCATAGACTTTGAATTAACAACAGGATTAGAATTAGAGAAACTGACTTTTGATAACATTAGAATTAATAATTCTGAATACTATAACTTATCTGAAGAAATTAAATTGATTGTGATTAAATCTGTTCTTGAGAATCAAGATAAACCTTTAAGGATTTTTGGAAATTTTAAATCTGAATGGGTGTTAGCAAAGAATAATAAGGTCAAAAAGAAAATTATTTCATTTAGAGGTGAGAATAATATATCGAAGCTAAATCTAATGTCAACTAACTTTTACTTGTTCAATAATAGTGAAGTAAAATCCGTAAACTTCACCATAGATACAAAAACAAACTTTAGAACCAACTACCAGGTTTTTGTACCAAAACTTAATTAAATAATTTAGATTAATAGCATTAACTCATTCTCTTAAGTTTAGCTGTAGCAGTAAGCGTAGATCCATTAGGTCCAATTACAGTATATTCATAGTGCATTTCCTGACCATCCTCACTTACAGAAATAGTCCATGTATCTACAAAATTTTCTTTATCTCTGGACAAGCCACTTCTTTTCGCATCTGTCTTAAATTTAAATGTCCCATCAGAGGAACCTACGAGATTTAATATGGGTTTATTTTGAAGCCCACAATAATGAGTTATAAGCACTTCATCATTATGGTTATTGAATATGCTCAACATTTCTACTCCTCCAGTATTGCTTTCCTCTAAAAGAGCACTTCCATTAGAAGTTATGCTATACTCAAGGTTTAGCATGTCAGAGGTTCCATCAGTTCTTTCAAGCATACCCATCCACTTACCTTCAAGTTTTTTTAGCTTGTCAAAATCGTTTGAATTGATATTTGCATTTACATTAAATGCAAAAACCATTGTCATAATAAATATCAAATTTTTCATTTTTATAATTTTATAGTTTAAGTTTTAATTATTCAGTTGATGCAGCAACTTCAGCATCCAATAAAGTAGGATCAAAGAAGTGATATACTTCAACAATTTTTTCATTTTCAAATTTAAAAGCATGATGAACAGGAATTTGAATTTCTGTACCTGTTGTTTTACCCGTTGCTGTCCACCAGAACCATGCTTGAGACCATACGGCTCCATTGTCGTATGTCGCGGTGGTAACAATAGCAGGTTGAATTTTACTGTTGGAAATATCATCAAATAAAGAGTGGTGTAAAGCTCCAGCAGCAACCCATTCTTCTTTTGATACTTGAGCAGAGTTGAAATAAAATGCTCCATCTTCTGCCATCATGTAAGCAGCATCATCAAATTGATTAGCAATGTATGCGTCCATCAATTCTCTAGTCATCATTGATTCTTTACTAGAATCACTTGAAACTCCTGACCAACCTCCATATTCCATATTTGGTTCGGAATTTTTAGTTTCTGTTCCAGCACATCCTACAATCAAAATTGATAATAGAATAAATTTAATTTTGTTCATATTCATTAATTTTTTGGTTAGTCTATTAAATTAATAAAAATAAATGAAGAATAAATTTTATAAAAAGTTAAATATTTAATCTTTTAGAAATTTGAGAAAGAATTAATAAAGCTCTAGGGACATGAAAACATCCTTTCCATTTACCTCCTTTTAAATTCAAAAGCTTTTCTCCGTTTCTTTGTAAATATCCATACCACTCTCCACCATTTGAATCTCTAAAATTAGCCCATGTATAATTGTAAATTTTTTGAAACCACTCAAAACATTTTTTAGAACCAGAAAGCTCATATGCTCTTAAAAAACATACTAAAGCTTCAAGGTGAACCCACCATAATTTTTGATTCCATTCTAATTGTTGTGGTGAATGACCTTCAGAATCTAAAAAGTAAAAAATACCTTTCATCTCACTATCCCATCCATGATCAATAATATTTAAAGCGATATCAATTGCTTTTTTTATCCATTCATCTCTTTTAAATTCTTGACCCAAATCCATAATAAACCACATTGCCTCTAAACCATGACCAGGATTGATTAACCTTCCATCAAATGAATCTGAAAAATTACCATCTTCATATACATTCTCTCTAATTATTTTCTTTTCTAAATCGTAAAATTGATTAAAAATTTGATCTACACAGTCTTCTGCAATTTTAATTCTTTCTTGTTGATCAACAAGATCTCCTAATTCACTATACAGATTACATAGAATCATAGGTAGAGCAAAATTTTTTAAATCTCTTGTTCCACTAATTGACTTATTCCATTTATCTTTTGGATTACTTGAACGCTCTTGAATTTTATTTAATGTCTCTAAAGAAATTTTCTTGTAAAATTCATTGTTTGTTATTTTAAATAATTTGCCAAAAGCCATACATGAAAATGTATAAGAAAATATATTATATGGACTAATTAATGGTTCCCCATTTTTGGTTACTGAAAAATACCAATTGTAAGATCCATCATGACCAAATTTTTCAAGAAATTCAGCTCCATTTTGACTTAATTCAAGCCACTCTTTTTTATCATCAACTTGTTCAAATAGAGTTGCAAACATCCAAACTTGTCGAGCTTGTAGCCATATAAATTTATCCGTATCAAAAACTTTATTGTTATCATCAATGCAAGTAAAAAAACCTCCATTAGATTTATCTATACTGAAATTTTCCCAAAATGGAATTACTTCATTTACTAATTCATCCAAAAAAATTTTTTGATATTTCATTTTATCTTTTTTCTATGTAATCCATATATCGATTATATAAATGATTAGCCTGAATATATGAAGATTGAGGACTCATAAAATGAGAAAACTCAAAAGTTATCGCTTCTTTAATTCCAGCTTTTGATGCAATATCTAACTTATACTTTAGCTTATCCCATTTTATTGGTAAAAACTTAATTGGCATATCTCTATCAAAAGTTTCAGTATTTATCCATGATTCAATATTATTATTATCAGCCAATTCTTTATTCACTTTTATAAAATCTAATAGCTGATCATAATTAACATGACCATCCTGAAAAGCAACTATGTCTACAGATCCTTTAATACCGCTAAAAATTTTTTCCCATTCTTTGAAATGATCATCAATACTAATTGATTGCCCCTTTTCAACACTACTATTATATTGAGAAATATTTTTAACTCCATCAATGTATGGTGAAATTAACACTGGTAAATTTTTTGATATTTTTTTACAATAATTCCCTAAATCAGCATATATATCAATTATTCCTGAAATATTTTTATTGCATTCTTGTGAAAGGTACCATCCTTTAAATGATGATTTGCTTCCATAATTTTCCCAAACCTCTTCAATTACTTTTTTATTTAGTTTTATTTCTTCTACATATTTTCCTTCATTCCAATATTTACCTGAGTCATATAAACCAAAGAAAAAATCAAAATTGTATTTTTCACTTAACCTTAAAAAAAGTTCAACTAAATCAAGATTAGGGTCTATAACATTTTCTTCTAACTTCAAAACTTTTGAAGGATAAGTCACCCAATTTCTATATCCAGAACGGATTAAAATAACCTTGTTAATTCCTGCTTTTTTCATGTACGAAAAATCTTTATCCCACTCCTTTTCACTCCAATTTTGATGAGGAATGTCGTGACTTATTTCGTCTAAAAATGTTCCTTTTATTTTAATTCTATTCATTTAATAATTCTCTTCTTTTTTTAAATTATCATACCAAAATTTCTTTAAAAGTAAAGTAGTAATTATAACAACAGCTATTGAGATCATGAAACCATCCCATTTCTTTATTAGTAAATACATTGGCCAAACAACAAGTGACATTTGCCATATAATTCCTACAAATACATTAAACATATCTCTCCCAAAATTTTTGTTCTTAGTAAAGTTTTTATCTGTCTTTTTTATTTCTTCAAAAACCGGCTTCCAAAAACCCCATGGCTTTACGCTCTTGTAAAAACTTTTGAGCTTTTCCATATCGTCTGGTGGCGTCAATAAAGATCCAAATAAACATCCTAAAATTGAACAAATAAAAATAATAGGGAAAAAATAGATATCAATCCAACTAGAAAAAAATAAAAGTTTTATAGTAGAAGCTATAAGACCTATAAGCATTCCCCAAAAATATCCGTAACCATTAAATCTCCACCATATCCACTTCAGTACATTTGCAGCAGTATATCCACCAAATAAAGAAGCTGTAATCCATAGAGTAATCGAATTTAATGAAGAAGCAAAGAATCCAAAAATTATGCCAATTACAACCAATAATAATGATGATAAATAGCCATATTTAACATAAGTTTTTTCACTCTTATTAGGCAATAAATTATTCTTTAGAAGATCGTTAGCAATATAAGCTGGAGCAGCATTAATTACAGCTGCAAAAGTTCCCATAAATGCAGCTAATAAACCTGCTAATAACAATCCTTTAAGACCTACTGGAACAAACTTAGAAATTGAATAGGGCAATATAGTTTCAAAGTCAATTTGTGACATATTTGAAAGTTCAGGTGTGAGAAAAACTAAGGCTAAAACAGCAAATGCAGCAATCATTAAATATCTTGGTGAAAAAAGAACCAAGATTGTAAAACCACTCATTTTAGCTGCTTCGTAAGGATTCTTCGCTGATAACAATCTTTGCATATCATAACCAGGAACAGGTCCAGCTAAACTTGAAAAAAATCCTTTAAATAACATCATCATGAATAGTGCTCCTATTATTTCAAAACCATCAGTCTTAATTTTTTCATTCAATTGCGGTAGAGTTTGAGACCAATCTAAATCCATCGTCCATCCAAAAAATAAATTTTCCCAACCACCAGGAACAACATTGGAAATTTGATCATAAGTAACTGCATTATAAGCAATAACAGCAATAATAATACTTGATATTGTCATAATCACATACTGAAATACCTCAGTTGCAACGACACTCATCATACCTCCTCTTAAAGTATATACGGTTGTTATTCCTACAATAATTAAAGCATACATGTTCTCAGAACTAATAGAAATTAAATCCGAACTAAATGCTAAATCCCAGGGCAGAATTGAGTTGCAAAACTTTCCAATACCTTCAAAAAAATATGCAACAAAACCTATTGCACTAACAACAGCAAAAACAATAATTATATTTTTTGACAATTGACCTCCAGCACCACTAAATCTTGTTAAAATCCAAGAGGCCCCTGTCATTACATTTGATCTTCTTATCCAAACTGCCAGAAAGACCATTACAAAAACCTGATTCCAGACAGGCCATAACCATGGAATCCATGCACTTTTTAAACCATAAATAAATAATATTGTAACAGTCCACATAACACCAGAAATGTCAAACATTCCAGATGCATTAGATAAACCTAATAGGTACCATTTGATTTTATTACCTCCTAAAAAATATTGATCTAAATTTTTTCTTGCTTTACTTGAAAGCATAAAACCCACAATCAATACAAGAATGAAATAAGAAAGAATAATGATAAAATCTAATATCTCTAATCCCATGAATTAATTTTATCTATTAAAAGTTTCATAATAAAAAAATACTTCGCCATTAATACCTTTTGATCTGTGGTAATTAATCATTTCTATAAGTAAAGAATCCTCTACGCGGTATCCATCTCCTAGTGATGAGAGAACACCTGAATATATTTTATTTTTTTCATCGGATGAAACTTGTTGATCTATTTGATCAATAATTTTTTTATAATCTTCAATGTTTCTCCTATAAAATTGAGGGATTATAAAATCTGCATAACCCTCTTTAAGCCACTTAGGCCAATCTTGTAAATACTCTCTTAAAGCCCAAGGATAAATACTTGGAGCCCATGAAACCGTAACGTCTGGGTCAATTTTTTTAACTGAATTGTAAACTGTTTTTCCAAACTCACTTAGTTTATCAGATCTCCATTTTAACCAATTTTCATCTTTAGAATTCAAGGGTGGTTCATTACCAAAATCATCAAAATATAATTTTTTTGTAAAATCATCATATCCTCCTTCAGATGGCATTGCAGGTAATCTATCATCTCCCTGAATTCCATCAATATCATAATTTACTACTACTTCCTTTATTAGATCTAGTAGAAACTTTTGTGGTTCTGGGTTGATAGCATTCCACCACAAAAAATTATTTTTCTTTAGTAAATTTCCATCACTATCTCTTCCTGCCCAATCAGGATATTTATTTAACCAAATACTATTAAGATCATTATAAGCATATGAAAAACCAAACTCAAACCATGCATGAACTTTTATGCCTTCTTTATGCGATTCTTCAATTAAAAGCTTTAATGGGTCAAAGGCGTTAAAGTTTAAATCTTGCTTAATACCAATGTATTTTTCTAAAACTTCACTTGGATACTGAGTAACACCCTTATTCCAGACTACAACAAAAAGATTATTTATACCGAATTTAACTGCATTTCTAACTGTAAGTTTTATGTTTTCAGGAGACACCAAAGCATCGCTTGCAACGTTAGTAACCCAAGCTCCTCTAAAATCAGATTGTGGAAGACAATTTTCTAATTTTATATTATCTCCTTGACAATTCTGTGAAGATTCTTTTTTAGTTGACTCACAAGAAATAATAAGTAAGGTCAAAAAAATGTAGAAACAAATTTTTCTGATTTTCATGCGTTAGTTGTATACTATTAAAAATAATATTTTATAACAACAACTTTAGCTTAACAAACAAATTATTTTAGTTTAAGTCTATACACTTTTTGATTATTAATAAACCCTGTAACATATAAATATTCTTCATTTGTATCAAACGCACAGTTTGTAGAATGTCCAAAGTTTATCCTAGCTTTTAATTTACCTTCAGGTGAAATAACTAAAATACCACCCGGTCCTGTTGTGAATATATTCCCACTGGAATGAACTTTCATTCCATCAAAATTTCCTTCAAACTTAGCGGCCAGTTCTTTTCCTTCAAAAAATGTTTCGGACTCATTTGTTTCCAGATTTATTTTTATTATTTGTGGGTTTGAATCCAGCATTCCCATCTTATTAACATACAATGTTTTTTCGTCGGGGGATAATGCTAATCCGTTAGGTAAGTCAATATCTTTAGTAATTAATTCAGCTTTTTCTGTTTCTGGGCTGTATTTATATATTCCATTAAAATCCAGACCTTTCAATTCAGAGTCCACAAACTGATAGGAATTTAAATCAAAAAATCCAAAAGCAGGATCACTAAAATAAATTGAGCCATCATTAGAAATTGCTAAATCATTAGGACTGTTAAAAGCATCTCCTTCAAAATTATCAACAACAGTTTCAAAAGCTGGATCATTAGAACTAGAATTTGAGATTTTAGCTAATCTCCTATCACCATGTTGGCAAACGATAATATTTCCTTCACTGTCAATTGCTAAGCCATTAGCACCTAAAAGGCCTTGTCCTAAGTTTGGTGCATATCCAGTATTACCACTTGGTGAAATATATTCCGAAGCTCCATTTTCTTCATTCCATTTGAATAGTTTATTGTTCATCACATCAACAAAAAGAAGTGACTTTGATGAATCGTCCCACACAGGACCCTCTGGAATCATAATTGAATCTGCAAGTTCTTCAATTTCAGCATTAACATCTATTATTTCAGTGATTGAACTGTCATATATTTCAATTTTATTTTGTTCAGCTTCTTCTTTAGAGACGGTTCTTTCATATCCATAAACCAACTTGATCTTACCTTCTACAATTTGAGCATCAATAATTCTTTGCTAATACTACATCATCATGTTCAATACTAGAAACTGTTTCTAAATCCCTAGCATTGTAGGAATCAAACCATTTTCTAATTACGTCTGTAGATTTCACATCTCCAACATAGATATCCACTTCATTTTCGTACTCAGCCTCATAGCCAAGTTTTTGTTTTGTATCAACACATCCAAATAAAAGAATTGTTGTAGCTACGATATATATAATATTTGTTTTCATAGTAGTTTTTGGTTAGCTAATAAAGTTAATAAATAATCTCATTGTAATAAATTTCAAAATTTATCAATCTATTTTAATTGTTAAATTAGTATAACTATGAAAAATTTATTTTGCTACTTACTCATTTTAATGAGTATTAATTTATTTGGACAAAAAAAAGTATTGGATCATCCAGATTTTGATATTTGGAATTCAATTCAACGATCAAATATCAGCACTAGTGGGGATTATATAATTTACTCTGTTGTTAAAGGCGAAAAGGATAGTGAGCTAAAAATTAAAGATGTTAAAGGAAATTTGATTTTTAAGCATGATAGATCTGAAAATAATCGATTTACATATGATTCTAAATTTGTTGTATTTAGTGTAAAGGCCTGGAAAGATAGTATTGTTGAAATGAAAAGAAGAAAAGTAAAGAAAGATAAAATGCCAATGGATACTTTAGCTATTTATAATCTGCAAAATAATATCCTAAATAAAATCCCAAATATAAAATCTTACAGAGTTCCAGAAAAATGGTCTGGATATGTGGCATATCATTATGATGTAAAAAAATCTCAAAAGAGTAATGATACTACTAAATCTAAAAAGAAAGTTAAAAAACCTAGTGCCATAAACGGATATCCTCTTGTAATTAGAAATTTAGAAACTTCTGCTGAGGATACAATTCACTTTGTTACTAATTATACTTTTGCAAAAAAGAATCAAACTATAGCTTATTCAACCACTGGAATCAATGGATCTTATCAACCAGGTGTATATATTAAAGACTTAAAAAAGAATGAAACTAAACTTGTGTTTAGTTCTCATAAAAAAACAAAATATTATAAACTAAACTTAAGCGACTCAGGTAAAAACCTAGGCTTTGTAATTGATGCTGATACTAGTAAAGCTCAACAAAGACCATATGAACTTTATAGCTGGAATTCAAATTTTGACAAAGCTGAATTAGTAGCAAATAAAGAAAATTCACCCAAAGGATTTAATGTGTCATCTAACGGTTCTGTATCTTTTTCAAAAGATGAAAGTAAACTTTATTTTGGATTAGCACGTCCTGAAATATTTCAAGACACATTGCTTTTAGATGAAGAAATTGTAAACGTTGAAGTCTGGACTTATGATGAACCAAGATTATATACAATACAAGAAAAACAACTTAAAAATGATAAGACTAAATCATTTCAAACTGTCTACCATTTAAAAGACAAGAGAATAATCCAAATAGAATCTGAAGAATTTCCGAATGCAATTTTAGCAGATGAAGGAAATAGTGACTATGCACTAATAAGTACAAGAGAGCCATACCAGCTAAGTTCACAATGGACAGGTCTGTTTTCTGCAAATGACTTAGCGATTATAAATATTGACAATGGCACTTCAAAAATGGCTATTAAAGGTTTGCCAAGCACAGCAAGATTTAGTCCTAAAGGAAAATATGCTTTTGGCTACAATGAAATTGATAGCACGTGGTATACCTATAATGTTCAAACCAACAAATACACTGAACTCACAAAAGGAAAACAATTTTATAACGAACAAAACGATTATCCAAATTACCCAAGATCATATGGTTCTGCTGGTTGGACAAAAAACGATAAAAGTATTATTATATATGATCGTTATGATGTGTGGGAATTTGATCCTGAAAAGGCAACTTATAAACAATTGACTAAAGGCAGGAGCAGTAAAACTACTTACAGGATTATTTCACTGGACTCTGAAAAAAGATTCATCGATACTTCAGAAAATATTCTTATGTCAACTTTTAATGAGAACTCAAAAAACTCAGGTTATTATGAATATCATTATAGAAAAAATAATGGACAACATCTAGTTAATGGACCGTTCCGATATTCAAATCCCAGAAAAGCTAGATTAAGTAACAAAGTAATATTCACTAGACAATCTTTTGAGGAATTTCCAAACATTAGAGTTTCTGATTTAAGTTTCAAGTCACAAAAAATTATTAGCGATGCCAATCCACAGCAAAAAGATTATAATTGGGGAACTGCAGAACTTGTGTATTGGAATTCTCTAGACGGCAAACCTTTAACAGGAATGCTAATTAAACCTGAAAATTTTGACCCCAATAAAAAATATCCAATGCTTGTTAACTTTTATGAAAAAAGTTCAAATGGATTACATACTCATAGAGCTCCAAACCCAGGACGATCATCAATTAATTATAGCTTCTATACAAGTAGAGGATATATAATTTTTAATCCCGATGTACATTATCGTGTTGGATATCCTGGTGAAAGCGCTTTCAACTGTGTAATTCCAGGTGTTACTTCATTAATAGAAAAAGGGTTTGTTGACGCAAATAATATTGGAGTTCAAGGTCATAGTTGGGGAGGTTATCAAATAGCTTATTTAGTCACAAAAACTGATATTTTTAAAGCAGCTGAGTCGGGTGCACCCGTAGTTAATATGATCAGTGCTTTTGGGGGTATTAGGTGGGATACAGGTCTTAGTAGACAATTTCAGTATGAACATACCCAGAGTAGAATTGGCGGTACTCCGTGGGAATATCCACAACGATATTTTGAAAACTCACCCATTTACAATATAGACAAAATAAATACCCCTCTTTTAATTATGCATAATGATGCTGATGGACATGTACCATGGTATCAAGGAATCGAATTTTTTGTGAGTCTAAGAAGGTTAGGTAAACCCTCTTGGTTATTAAATTATAATGGTGCTCGACACTGGCCTCTAAAAATGCAAAATAGAAAAGACTTTAACATTAGGATGCAACAATTTTTTGATCATTATCTAATGGGGGCTCCTAAACCGATATGGATGGCAAGAGGTGTTCCAGCAATTGAAAAAGGAATTAATCAGGGTTACGAATTAATTCAATGAAAAATAATATGAACTAAAATTAAACTTGCAAGAAGAATCAACCCTAAAATTTTATTTTTAATTGATGCGGAAACAAACAGAGATTTAATTGATTTTATATTCCTCATATTTAAAGTAAATGCTAAAATTAAAGAAGAAATTATTACAATAAACGCTCTTAAAAAATAGTTTATTTCTGGATATAATAATTGAATAAATAAGTTAATTGGAATTGTCAAAACAAAAGGAATTAGTATTGTCTTTGTCTTCGGTTTAAGTAAAAAAATTGAACAGATAATTAATACTACAATTCCACAATTAATATAATACCTTAAATTATTAAGAGTATGAGTAAATGCAGAATCTGGACTATCGAATTTTAAATATAAGAGAACCATTGACATCAAAAGAGATGTAAAAAAACTAACTATAATTGCTTTTCTTCCAGAATCTATTTTTTCAAAGTCAGAAGCTTTTTTATTAATATACTTTGAATATATATCTACAGACCAAAGTGTAGCTAAAGAGTTAAATGTTGAATCAATTGTACTCATTAAAGAAGCAAATAAACCACATAAGACAATTCCTTTGAGGCCTATTGGCAAGTATGTTTTTACCAGATAGGGAAAAGCTAAATCTGGCTCAGTAAAAGAGTCCCCTAAGATACCGTATAATGCGATACCAGGAATAACTATAATTATAGCCATAAAATATTTTATAACTCCTCCAATCATCAACCCAGATTGAGCATGGTATAGGTTTTTTGCTGCAATGGCTCTTTGCATAATTGATTGATTTGCACACCAATAATTTATATTTAAAAAAAAGAGACCTAGCAAATGTGTCCATGGAAGTACAGGATGATCAGAAGGTAAATGAAGATTCATTTTTTGTGGTGTTTTTATATACAATTCTTCCCAACCACCAAGCTGATTAATGGATATTACACACACGACAGTTCCTCCTAACAATAATACTATGAATTGAATTATATCAGTTTTTACTACAGCATTTAAACCTCCAAAGTAAGTGTAGGTAGCTGAAAAAATAGCGAGAATTACTATCAATATTGCAATTCTAATAATTCTATCAGAATGCAAAAAAGAAAGTTGATCACCAAACACCATCTCTGCAGCATAAGCTCCCCAAAAAAGTGCAGCACCTAATGTTATTGTTGCAAAAAGAGCAATGTTAGTTAAGGAATAAAAAAGCGCTATTTTCTTTCCTAATTTTTTTTCTATGAATTCAGTTATAGTAAAAATTTTATTTCTTAGGTAGATGGGGACAAAAACAAAAGTGGCAATTAAAATACCTTGGACAGCATTTATCTCAAGATTAGCTTGTGCTAAACCATAAAGAAAGGCAGAGCCCATCATTCCTAAAAATTGATACCCTTGAACGTTAGTTGCAATTGTTGACAACGCAATTGAATACCATTTTAAATTTCTATTAGACAAAAAATACTCCTCAGCAGTACCATTAGATTTTACTTTTCCTCTTAATGCAATGAAAAAAATTAGTAAAAAATAAAATATAACAATTAAAAAATCGAGCATATAGCAGCTAAAATTATATATAATTTAATGAAAGATTAGTTATAATTAATGTTTTGTAATTTTAAAGTATGAATCAAATTTTAGAGAAAAATTTATTTCTATTTAAAGAACACGTTGGTATGTTTAAAGCATCTAACAATTATGACATTTATGATCCTGATTCAAAAAAAATCATTCTCCATTGCAGAGAAAAAAATTTAAATTTTTTCTTTAAGATAGTTAGAATGTTTTTTCAAGATTTTAAGCGCATGACACCATTTGAAATTGAAATTCATGGATTAAATGGTGAAAAAGTTCTTAGAGTAAAAAAGAGATTCACATTATTTCTTTCAAAAGTTGAAGTTTTTGATGAAAACAATAGGATGATTGGTTTATTAAAACAAAAGTTTTCACTAAAAGGCAAGTTTGAAATTCTTGATCCAATTGGAAATATTATTTGTAATCTAAAGGGCAATTTAGTTGGTTGGAATTTTAAGTTTTTTAAAGATGATAAAGAGCTAGGGTTAGTGACTAAAAAATGGTCTGGTATTGGCAAAGAAATGTTTACAAGTGCTGACAATTACATCCTTGAAATAAAAGATATTGTTGAAAAAACAAGCTCAGTTAGATTATTGATTTTAGCCTCTGTAATTTGTATTGATATGGTAATTAAAGAATAAATATGAAGCGTAGATCATTTATTAAAGGAACTGCACTTGGTGGTGTTGGGATTTCATCCTTTTCCAATATTCAAGGAACTAGTAAAAAAACTAATATTAATTCTGAATTTTATGTTACAATAGATGAGCAAAAAGTATCATTCTACAGTAATATAATCAAAGATAAATTAAAGATTGTTCATATAGCAGACACTCATTTATTTATGGATGACGATAGAGGAATTCCTTTTCAAGAGTACAGCAACAGAATGGCTAAAGCCTACAATCAAACTACACATTTTAAAAACAGAAAGAAAACAAATCCTAATGAGTGCTTTGAAAACACTCTCACATATGCAAAAGAAATTAAAGCTGATTTAATTGCATTGGTGGGTGATATTTTTAGTTTTCCCTCAGAACTAGCAATTGAATGGGTGCTATCCAAATTAGATGAAACTGGAATACCATATGTTTATGTTGCTGGAAATCATGACTGGCATTACGAGGGAATGAGTGGAAATTTAGATTTACTTCGAAATACCTGGATTAATAAAAGACTTCTTCCTTTATATCAAGGGAATAATCCATTAATGGCAGCTTACGATATAAAAGGAATTAGATTTTTGGCGATTGATAATTCAACATATGAAATAAATAAAGACCAACTCGAATTTTTTTCTAGTCATGCAGATTCTGGCTTGCCTTTAGTTTTACTAGTTCATATTCCTATGTACGCACCTGGTAAAAAGATTTCATATGGCTGTGGAAATCCAAATTGGAACGCTTCAACTGACCGAAATTATAATTTAGAAAGACGTCCTAGATGGCCTGAAGAAGGTCACTCACAAATAACATTTGATTTTTATAAAAAAGTATTTAATACATCTAATTTATTAGGAATTTTTACTGGTCATATTCACAAAACTTCAATTGAAATAACAAAAGGAAAACCTCAAATTGTTTCTGACGATAATGCTAGTGGAGGCTATCTTGAAATTGATTTTTTACCATTAGAAAAAAATCTTTAAAATTATATTCTTAGTTCAGTAGGTTTTTTCTGTACTTATAAAGTTTTATTCCATAAAATAAAAAACAAAAAATTAGCACAACAAATGCAATTTTATGAAATAACTCAGGGTCAGCTCCAATAAAGTCTCCTTTAATTCTTGAAACATAAGTTAACAACATAACAATTCCAACATAGTAGAAGTAGATTAAATGGTATGATCTCTTTTTAATTTTATTTATAACAAAAGGATATAAAATAATCATTAAGTATGCTAACGCTCCACCAGTAACCTTGACAGGTATTATTGGTAAATCATTTAGATAAACAGAAAGCACTAAAAAACAAAAATGAATTAAATGAAGAACCCCAAATATATATACCAGCTC
>LUMP01000147.1_pt1 | contig 16717 bp, 15 predicted proteins | sample 729641 | NCBI WGS metagenome assembly LUMP01 (sample SAMN03860260, study PRJNA289734) | marine metagenome | biome: seawater column; feature: ocean; material: water; isolation source: Red Sea water column Station 12 - depth 47m | place: Saudi Arabia: Red Sea | collected 2011-10-15 | depth 47 m | reverse complement strand
GAAAAAGCTGCAGATATGATTTTGGGTAAAGAACAAAACTCAATTGATGCGCCATTTTATTCATAAATAATATATTAAACAGCTGGAGATGATTTTAGTTTAAAAAAAATATAGGAATTTAGTTGAAAACTAAACTCTTCTTAAAGTCCATCCATATCTCTCTGAATAATATGCATTTGCATTATCAATTGACTCAAAGTTTTGTTCTGAGTCTAATGACTTTTCAATAACTTTGTTTTCTAGAGATATATTTTTAAGATTTGGCTCTGGACTATTATTTTCAGTTTTTTTATTTTCTTTATTCATAATTTACATATTTTACAAAAATATAAATTATGCAATAAAATAAAGGAAAATATAGGTAAAACTTGTAAAAATAGTACTTATGTATTATGTAATTTTGTAAATATTGTAAATTTATGGAAATAAACGAAATCTCAAATATCGGTTCTAAAATTAGAAAAGAAAGAAGAGCTCGAGGATTTTCTCAATCTGAGTTATCAAAAAAATTAGATATATCAGCTAGTTATTTAAATCTATTAGAAAGTGGAAGAAGGACAATAACCGTACCACTATTAATTAAAGTTGGTAGTGAACTAGGTCTCTCTCTTAAAGATCTGACTCTTGAGAGCAATCAAAGAGTTTTATCTGATGTAATGGATGTATTGAGTAACGAAATGTTTGAAGATCTAGATATTACAAATCAAGAAACAACAGAATTTATTAGTTCGAATCCAAATATTGCAAAAGCTTTACTAACACTTAACGATACACATAAATCTTTTAAAGAAGATATGCAAAATAGATTAGAGTCCATGGATGTTAACTCTTCTGTTGTAGAGAATCCAAGTCGTCTGCCAGTTGAAATTGTATCAGATTTTTTACAAGATAATAAAAACTACTTTCATCAAATAGAATTGGCAGCTGAAATTATTAGAAAAAATGCTGGCCTAGAAATAGGGCACAATATTGGCTCAGGATTAAAATTAACTAATTACTTGCAAGAAAAACATAAGGTATCTGTTGAGATTGTTCCGGCAAGTGAAGAATTAAAATCAGTTAGGAAATTTGATAATGTAAATAAAAAGTTACAGTTATCAGAAATGCTTACATATACCTCAAGAAACTTTCATTTAGCATATCAAGTAGCTTTTATTGAGTCAGAAGAAATAATTAAAGAAATTATAAATGCAAACAATGTAGACTCTGAAGAAGTTAAACCTTTATTGACAATTTCACTATTAAACTATTTTGCATCTGCAATTCTTATGCCTTACGATGATTTTTTGGCAAATGCAAAAAAAAATAAATACGATATTGAGATATTAATGCATCATTACGCATGCAGTTTTGAACAAGTAACTCATAGATTAACGAATTTACAAAAACCTGGCAATGAAGGTGTTCCTTTTCATTTTCTAAAGACTGATATAGCAGGAAATGTTTCCAAAAGATTTTCTTTATCTGGTATTCATATTCCTCGGCATGGAGGATCTTGTCCTCGTTGGAATGTTTATATAGCTTTTTTAAATCCAGGAAAAATTCATCCTCAAATATCAAGAATGCCAGATGGAAAAGTATATTTTTGTATAGCTCGAGCTTTTGAAAAAGGGATTGAAAAACATGGCATGCCTAAAAGTTTCGTATCAATTGGTTTAGGATGTGATGTTAAATATGCAAAAGATCTAATTTATTCAGAAGGAATGGATATAGAAAATAAAAAATTACAAACACCAATTGGCGTTTCTTGTAGAATATGTCCACGCATAGAATGTCAGCAAAGGGCTTTTCCGCCTATCGACAAAGAATTAAAATTAAATGTAAATTTCAGGGGCACAAGCCCTTATGTGACACTTTAAATTTTTACTAACATTTTACCAATATTTTTGCCATTTAATAGGTCAACAAAAGCTTTAGGGGCGTTATCAATACCTTCATAAATTGTTTCTTTTGTAACTATTTCTTTATTAGAAAGCCATTTAATCATATCACTTTGAAAATTGTTTGTATCATCTTCATGGTCAAAAATTAAAAAGCCTTTTATTGTTAATCTTTTGACTAATACATGGGCCATATTTTTTAATCCTTGAGGGGGCGTAGTTGAATTCATTTGTGAAATTCTTCCACAAATAACAATTCTGCCATAATTTTTCATTCTAAATATTGCAGCTTCCAGAAAGTCACCTCCAACATTATCAAAATATAAATCAAAACCCTCAGGCATGAGTTCTTTTAACTTTAAGACTAAATTTTCTGTTTTTTTATAATTAAAAGCATGATCAACTTTTAATTCATTTTTTAACCAATCCACTTTTTCATCAGATCCAGTACTTGCAACAACCTTACATCCATTTAATTTTGCAATTTGACATACTAAAGATCCAACACTGCCACCAGCTGAAGATACTAATACAGTCTGATTTTTTTGAAGTTTTCCTATTTTGTATAGACCTATATATGCTGTATGACCATTCATTCCAAGAGGACCTAAAAATGACTGTAATGGGAAATTAGAGTTTGATATTTTTTTTAAATTGTTATCTGAGTCTGTAAACTTATCTCTCCATCCACAATTATTCAAAACATGATCACCAACATTTAATTTGCTTGAATTAGTTTCTTTTACTATGCCTATAGCTGCTCCTTCCATTGGTTCTCCAATCTCAAAAGGATCTTTATAATTTTTCTTTTCTGTCATTCTTGCTCGCATATATGGATCAACAGAAATCCATATATTTTCGACCAATACATTTTGTTCATCTGAAAAATTTATTTCTTTTTCTTTTATTATGAAGTCATCCAATGTAGGCAAACCTACTGGTATATAATTTTTTAGTGCAATAAATTTACTTTTTTCATTCATTTTATACTTTATATTTCTTTAATAATTTTTGTAAATCAATTAAAAAATTGTCTCTTAGGTTTGATAAATTTTCAATAGATTTATTTTTTGATTGTATTTTTGTTCCTTGGATAATTTTCTTCTTAAGATTATCAGTTAATTTTGGCGCCTTCAGTTTAGTCCATGGTAATTTTAATGCAGGTCCGAATTGTTCAAGCATATGTTTCATACCTGATTCTCCTCCGGCTAAATGAAATGTCAAAAAAGTACCCATTAATGACCACCTAAGACCAGGTCCATAGATTATTGCATCATCCAGGTCTTTAGTGGATGCGTAACCTTCATTAATAATATGCAATGACTCTCTCCACATAGATTCTTGTAATCTATCTGATAGATAACCAGGTAACTCTTTTTTTAATGTAAGGGTTTTCATGCCAATTTTGGAGTAAAATCTATTCGCTTTTAAAATATTTGCTTTAGTTGTTTTTTTCCCAGGCACTAGCTCAACCAACGGTAGAAGATAGACCGGATTAAAAGGGTGGGCTATTAATACCCTTTCTGGATTTTGTGCTTGAGCTTGTATTTTTGATGGCAAAAGACCAGATGAACTTGAAGCTATGATTGCAGATTTAGGGGCACTTAAACTGATATCTTTTATAACTTTTGTTTTTAACTTTTCATTTTCAGGAGCATTCTCTTGTATCAAACCTACATTCTTGACTGCTTCTTGAACTGAATTACAAAAAAATAATTGTTTTTCTAAATTAATTTTTTTGGCATAAAATCTTTCTAAAGCTTTTGAGGTTCTTTTTATCTCATTTAGTAAAAATTTTTTTTGTTTTTTACTTGGATCAAATACTTTAACTTTTTTTTTATTAAATAAAAATCTTATAATCCATCCTGTACCAATTACACCAGTTCCAATAACTGCAATAGTATCCTGAGAGTCTTGCACTTTTAAAATTGTTTCTTTAAGTTTAATTTTTTTCTTGCTTCTTCAGGATTAAGAATTTTTGCACCAAGATCATTGATTATTCTTGCAGATTTTTCAACTAGTTGCGCATTAGAGGCTAGCACACCTTTTTCTAAATATAAATTATCTTCTAATCCAACTCTAACATTACCGCCTAAAATTACAGATTGCGCCACCATAGGCATTTGATGTCTCCCAATTCCAAATCCAGCCCAGTTAGCTCCTTCTGGAATCATATCAGCCATTACTTTCATTGAAGCGGTTGTTGCTGGCGCACCCCAAGGAATTCCTAAACAAATCTGATAGAGAGGAGGGGAGTCAACCAATCCTTCTTTATACAGTTGATTAGCAAACCATAGGTGACCCATTTCAAAAGCTTCCATTTCAGGTTTAATGCCTAATTCTTGCATTTTTTTTGCTGCAGCTCTTAATTGAACAGGTGTGTGAATAAAGGTCATATTAGTATCACCAAAATTAAGAGAACCGCAATCAAGCGTACATATTTCTGGTAATAACTCTTCAACATGTTCAAGTCTGTCTAACGCATGAATCATATCCGTATTGGGGCCTACTGGATTAAGAGGGTCCTTTCCTTCACCAACTTCAAAATCCCCACCCATGCCTGTTGTAAAATTTATTATTACATCAGTATCTGAAGATCGAATTCTATCCGCTACTTCCTTATAATATTCTAGTTTTCTACTTGGTTTACCATCTTCTTCTCTAACATGAATATGTGCAACAGCTGCACCAGCTTTTGCAGCTTCTATTGATGCTTCTGCTATTTGTTTTGGAGTAATAGGAAGATCAGGATGTTTTTTTGCAGTATCACCAGAACCTGTTACAGCACAACTTATTACAACTTCATTATTCATTTTTCTTAAAAAATGATGTATCTCAGTTAGAGGAAATTAACAAGTGTCTATATATCTAAAAACAGGAAAAGTATTACCAGAGTGGACCGACTATAATGGTCACATGAATTTGGCTTTCTATATCCATCTTTTTGATTCTTCATGGGAAGTATTATTAGAAAAATTTAATATTGGAGAGCACTCAGCTAAAAATGAAAAGAGAACAACCTTTGCTGTAGAGTCTCATACGACCTACGATATGGAAGTAAAAGTCGATGACGAGGTTGATATGAACTTACTTTTTCTTGATTTTGATAAAAAGAGATTAGTCTATAAATTGGAGATGATTCACAAAAAGGAAAAGTATTTAGCATCAACTACTGAGGTTTGTTCATTATATGTGGATTTAAGCACTAGAAGAGTTACTGAGTTTGAGGATACTAAAAGAGGTTTGATCCAATCTTTTATAGATGAAAATAAAGATAAATTTAATTCAGAAAATCTTCACTTAATAAATAAGTTAAAAAAATAATTATAATCCTAAATAGACGTGCTTATGTGGCTCTCTATCAAATATTCGATGAACCATTGGAATAAATTCTTCTAATTTAATAGTGTCATAAGCGGGGTCAAAAGAATTTTGATCATACGTTTCACAAAATCTTATTGTATCCTTATAAAATGGATGTCCTTTGTATTTGTCTCGTAAATTTCTATCATGTCCATAATGATGATTGTAGTAGTAAGCTTGAAAGAGTCCATGCTGCTGGACTATCCAATGAGTTTTTTCAGAAACAAAGGGTCTTAAAACGGCTGCAGAAATTTCTGAATGATTTAATGGAGCAATTTCATCGCCAATATCATGTAATAGAGAAGCAACGATCATTTCTTCGTCTGCCCTATCTCTAAGAGCTCTCGAAGCAGCTTGAAGAGAATGCTCTAATCTTGATACCTGATATCCACCAAGTGATGAGTCTAAATTTTTCAGTATGCGAATGACTCTATCAGCAGTTCCTTCGATATATTTATCTTCAAACTTTGCGAGAAGATCGTAATCTTCTTGATCCCCATGTTGCATTTCTGTAAATTTTACTTTTTCCATATCTTATTATAATTCAAGAAAATAAGTATAATATTCTTTGTCTCTTTTGTAATCAAGAGATTCGTAAAGTGCCTGAGCTTTCTTGTTGTTTGTGGCAGTAGATAACTCAACAATTTTTATTTTTTTTGATTTTGCAAGTTTTTTTGCTGTATTCATTAATTTTCTTCCAATTCCATTTCTTCTGAATTTTTCATCAACATATAAATCGTAAAGTATTAATTTTTTATTAATATTTAGAGAGTCAAATGTTTCGTATAACTGCAGAAAACCAGCAGGTTGATTTTTATATAAACATAAAAAAATAAAAGAGTCTTTTTTATTAATTCTATCTTTAATATAATTTGTAGATGCTTTTATATTAGATTTATATTTGTAAAATTGACGATAAAGATCAAACAAATAACCTGCTTCATTTATATTTTTCTTAGTTGCTTTTATAATTTTAGTACTCATTTTTTATAAAATAATGATCTTATTATCCCAAAAATGATACTAAAAAATGCAAAACTTAACAATGTATTTGTAAAACCAGTATTGCCAAAAATATTCATGTTAAATCCAACTATAATTGGTCCTAAATATTCACCTATTTCGTATATAATTATAAAAAGTGATGTAGCGAAAGCAATATCTGTAACGTTAATCCTTTCTCCAAGATATGCTAAAGTTACAGTATATAAGCTTGTAGAAGCAAAACCGCTGATCATTAAAGCTATAATAATTATCATTTCATTAGAGTTTGATATTTTTAATAATATTAACCAGGTTACGTGAGCTAACAATAGTACAAAAACTAGTAAGCGCTTATTAAAATTATCCGAAAGCGCCCCCACAAAAGGTTGGCATAAAACGCCAAATATACCTCCAATAAAAATATAAACTCCAATTTGTTTATCGGAGAAAAAATCATTTATCATAAATGCTGGAAATAAAGATAAAAATGCAGAGTCTTCTATTCCTGCAAAAAAAATTGCAAGGAATACAAAAGGAGATATGAGAATAATTGAAAATTTCATTTTCGTAGATTGTTCTGGAATTGATACTTGATTTACATACTTTTTAATGCTGATCAAACTCCCTATTTTTAAAAGCACTAATAATAAGCATACAGTAATAGGTATTCTTCCAGACGTTCCAAATAAACCAACAATTAATGGACCCATTGCTAAACCGGTAGTAACAGAGGAATTATAAATTCCTATAGATTTACCGCGATTTGAATTAGTAGATACAACATTCACCCACGTATCCATAGTCATCCAAGTCAAACCACCCATCATGCCGAGTATAAAAAACCATACTGCTAAATTGTATGGATTTAAAAATTCCAACATCACAGTAATGCACAAACCTTGCACAACTGTGGAGATAAAAATAATTTTATAGAAACCAAATTTCTTTAATAGTTTAGTTGTAAAAAATCCTGAAAATATTAGTCCCAATGGCCCAAAAGATGCTACTAATCCAATTGTAAATTCTGAATATCCGGCGTATTTTTGAATTATTACTAAAATTGTATAAAAATAACTTAAGATTATGCCTGTGCAAAAGGCAACGATAGATAAATATTTTACACTGGGACTAACAATATTAAAATCTAAATAGTTTTTAATACTATTTAGTATCATTTTTGACTAGACCAGAGTCCCTCTTTTTGTAATTGATCAATAGTGTTTGAAATAGCTAGGTATAATTTTTCAGTAAGATCATCTATTTGATTTTTAGTTATAATCAAAGCAGGTGAGAGAACACAAATATGGTAGAGTGGTCTTATTATAAGCCCTAATTTTATAGACTCTTCATCAATTCGCGAACCTATTGCTTTATCCAAAATTAATGCTTCTTTACTGTTTTTATTAATTACGCATTCAATGCCAGCCATTAAACCCTTGCCTCGAATATCTCCGACGATTGGTAGTTCATATAATGTGTTAAGTTTTTCAAAAAAATATGGCTCAATTTCACGCACATGTTCTAAAATTTTATCTCTTTTCAATATTTCAATATTTTTTAGTGCAGCTGCACAACAAGCTGGGTGGCCAGAATAAGTATAACCATGAAAAAATAATGATGAGTCGTGTTTTAAATCACCAATTAATTTATCTGAAAATAAAACTGCCCCTAAAGGCAAATATCCAGAGGTTATACCTTTTGCACATGTAATAATATCCGGGACTACACCAAAAACTTCTTCTGAAGAGAAAAAATGACCGAGTCTTCCAAACCCAGTGACAACTTCATCTGCAATAAAAATAATTTCATTCTTTTTGCATACATCATATATTTTTTTATAATATCCTTCAGGAGGTACAATGCACCCACCTGAAGCTAAAACTGGTTCAGCTATAAAAGCAGCTACATTTTCTGATCCAAGTTCTCTAATTTTATCTTCAAATTCTTTAACAAGAAAATCACAAAATTGTTCTGGTGTTTGTTCATCAGATCTTCTGTAGGGTAGGGGAGAGCTTAAATGGTGAATAAAGTTTTTTTCAAAATCAAAATTATTTTTTTCTCTATCTTTTCCAGTTATTGATCCAGTTAAGTAAGTACTTCCATGATAGGCTTTATCTCTAGTGATAATATGTTTCTTATTGGGTTTGCCTAAAATATTATTATAAAACATCACAAATCTTAGTGCAGTCTCATTTGCAGTCGATCCATCCGAGGTAAAAAATACGGTATTTAAATCTCCTGGAGATAGATCTGCCAATACAGATGCTAATTCTGCAGAAACTTCTGTAGACTCAGAAAATGGACTGCAATAATCCATTTTATCTATTTGGTCTTTTATTGCTTCACCAATTTCTCTGTTTCCATGCCCAATATTATTGCACCACATTCCTCCAGGACCATCTATAAATTTGTTTCCGTTCTCGTCATACAAATAGATGTTATCTGATTTAGTTATTAGTTTTCTATTATACGTTCCTCTATCATTGAAGTTTTCATAAGGATGTAAAACTAGTTTATCTTTTTCGTAAATTTCTGAAATATAATCATTCTTCATTATATAGATATAGTATCATTCGCTGAATATGCATTCAATGAAAATATAGAAAAATATTATTTATCTTGCCATTTAGGGTCAGTTTTCTTTACAAAAGATGATGCACCTTCTTTTAAATCGTGACTACCATATACCTTTTTAACAGTTTCTAGAGATCTTAATATTTTAAATGAAGGTAACTCTTTTTCATTTTCGGTTTCTCTTAGAACTTCTTTAATTGAAGAGTAAATTAAGTTAGGTCCTTTTGAGATTTTTGTTGCAATCTCCCAAGCTCTTTTTAATACATCTTTTTTTTCAACTACCTCATTAATTAGACCCCAATGTTTGGCTTCCTTCGTATCCATCCATCTTCCAGTCATCAAAAATTCAACTGCTACATGATACGGTATCCTTCTTCTAAGTTTTATAGTTGCTGCATCAGCTATTACACCCACATTAATTTCAGGTAATGCAAAAGTAGAATCTTCGGAAGCTACAATAATATCTGCAGAAATCATTATTTCAAATCCTCCACCACACGCTATACCGTTTACTGCTGCAATAACTGGTTTATTCAAATTTGGAAGTTCTTGTAATCCACCAAACCCACCTTCTCCATAATACGCATCAGCTTCTTCCCCCTCATTTACAGCTTTTAAATCCCATCCAGCTGAAAAAAATTTCTCTCCAGCGCCAGTTATAATTGCTACTTTTAGATTTGGATCATCTCTAAAATTAGAAAAAATTTCTCCTAAAATAATACTTGTTTTTGCATCAATAGCATTTGCTTTAGGTCTATCTATTGTAACTTCAAGAATTGAGTCTTTTATTTTTGTTTTAACAGGTTCATTCATAATTCTTCAAAATAATGTATTAGTGCGTCGACAGCAAATACACCTTTATTTTTTTTGCAAACAATTAGTGGATTAATTTCAATTTCGTGCAACTTATTGATATTTTTTTCAGCAAATTTAGACAATTTTAAAACAGCATCAACTAAACCTTCTATATCTGCGGCATTTCTATTCCTATAACCAAATAAAATTTTACCTATTTTCATATTTTTTAATTCATTTTTGATATCTTTTTTTGTTAAGGGCAATAAAAGAGTTTTTGTTTCCCTTATCAGCTCTGTAAAAATTCCCCCAGCACCTATAACTATTACAGGACCAAATTCAGCATCAATTTTTATACCTATTAAAATTTCTATTATGGTATCCTTAATCATTTTTTCTAATAAAATTTGATCTTTAAATTTTTTCGTTTTGGTAATTAAATCATTAATATTTTTAATATTGGTGATAACACCATTGAGTTCAGATTTATGAAAAATTTCTTTTGAGTGAATTTTAGCAACTAATGGAAAGCCAATTTTTGAGCTGTCTTTTTTTAGTTTATTCTTACTTGAAATTATACCTTTAGGAGTTTTAATTCCTATTTTATTTAGTAGTTTTTTAGAGTCAAATTCGGCGTAAGTTTTAATTTTTTTGCTACTATTATTTTGTATTTTATAACTTTTTATAGGTGTTTCATTCTTCCAAATACTTCCTAGTTCTATTGCTTTTTTAATTGTGAACAGTGCCTCTTTCATTCCTTGAAGAGGAGAAATACCATTTTCTATACATTTATCACGAATATGTTTTGGCATTGTGTCAGATAATGAAGAAATGAGGCTCCCATTTTTATATTTTTTTGCTACTGTTATAAATTTATCAACTATCGCATCCCACTCATCAGTATCGCATTTTTCCATATTTGGAAAATCTAGCATTAAGCTTATTGAGCTAAATTGATTTTTAAAAAAAATTTTAAATGTTTTCTCTATATTATCAGGATTATTCCAATTATATGTTTGCATATCAAAAGGATTTGAGATCACAACACCTGGATGATTTACTTTTTTTAGATCATTTTTAATTTGTTTATTAATCTTTCCAAATTTCAAATTTAAAGTTTCAGCTGCATCTCCTAACATTGCCATATCTCCGCCTGATGGTCCCATAATTGATATTTGATCATTTGAAATAATGCCATGAGTATGAAAATATTTTAGTAACTCTGTAAGCTCTGATAATGTTTCACATCTAGCTACTCCCATTCTTTTAAACAAAGCATCATAAATATTTTCTTTGCCACTTAATGAGCCTGTATGAGTTAAAATTGTTTCAGATGCAACTTTTGATCTGCCAACTTTGACTATCGCTATTGGGATTTTTTTTTCTTTTGAGATTTTTAATACTTTTATTAGCTTTTTTATACTTGTGAAACCTTCAGCATATATACCGATTGCCGTCACTCTATTATCTTTTAGGGCATATTCAATTGTATCTTCAATGCCAATCTTAGCCTGGTTGCCCAATGAAATAATGTATCCTATTGGAAGAGATCTGTGATTAAAGCTAATTGTATTTCCAATAGTTCCACTTTGACAAATAATAGCCACACCTTTGTTTGTTTGACTACCCGCAACTTGATCGGACCAAACTGAAACTTTATCGAAATAATTAATAAATCCGTAACAATTAGGGCCCAAAAAAGGAGTTTTGCCTGAATTACTTATTAATTTTTTTGTTTTTTCTTTTCCCTCTGCAGTATTTAATTCTGAAAATCTTGATGCTAGACATACAGCACCTCCAGCGCCAATTTCAGAAATATCTTTCATTAATTGAATTGTTAAATCATTTGAAACTGCAACATAAACGCAATCAGGAATTGACGGTAAGTCAGCTATACTTTTGTAATATTTCTTTTTTTTTGAACTTTTTCTCTTTGGATTAATGTGCCAAATTTCTCCTTTAAAGCCAATTTTTATATTCTCATCATAAACAAAATCAGCCCAGTACCCACCAATTATTGCAAGTTTTTTTGGTCTAAATAATTTATTTAAGTTCACAAAATTAAGCCCCAAGAGGTCTTAATAAAGATCTTGAGATAATATGCCTTTGGATTTCACTTGTGCCTTCCCAAATACGTTCTATGCGGGCATCACGCCAGATTCTTTCTAAAGGAATGTCAGACATCAATCCCATGCCTCCACAAATTTGAATCGCCTCATCTGATACTTTCCCAAGCATTTCAGTACAAAATAATTTTGTCATCGCGGCATCTTGAGATGATAGAGTTTTTTGATCAATTTTCCATGCTGACTCAAGTAGCATTAGATTTGCAGCTTTAATATTTGTAGCCATATCGGCTAGTTTAAAAGAAACACCTTGAAACTTTCCAATTACTTTTCCAAATTGTTTTCTATTTGCTGACCAGTCAAGCGCAATATCAAATGCTCTTTCTGCCCTTGATACAGAAGTTGCTGCTACTGTTAATCGTGTTGCTTCTAACCACACATTCATTAATTCAAAACCTTTATCCTTTTCACCTAAAATATTTTTTCCAGGTATTCTGCAGTCATTAAAATTAATTACATTATTTACATATCCTCTATGAGAAACACAGTCGTAGCCCTTAGCGACTTCAACTCCTTTTTGATGTAGATCAACTAGAAAACATGACAATAAATTTCTTCCTTGTTCATCTGTTCCAGTTGAGGCAAATAAAACAACAAAGTCAGAAATATGAGCATTCGATATAAAATGTTTAGTTCCATTGATTACCCAATCATCACCATCTTTTTTTGCATTAGTTTTCATTCCTCTAAGATCAGAACCGGCCTCAGGTTCGGTCATTGCAATACAATCTTTTCTCTCACCAGTAATGGCTGGCTTTAAGTATTGATCAATTAATTCACCTTCACAGGCCATTAAGATATTTTGTGGACGCCATGCAATTTCAGCTAAGGCCAGAGATGCAAAACCTAAATGTTTTTCAACTAAAGTTAAATCAAAAGCGTTTAAACCACCTCCACCATGTTCAACTGGCATGTTGCAAGCATATAAACCAGCTTCAATACTTTTCTTTTTAATTTCATCATATAATTCTTTTGGTAAATTATTTGTTTTTTCTAAAAGTTCTTCATGTTGAAGTAACTCTGCTTTTACAAAAGATTTAGTCGTATTTATTAAAAGGTTCTGCTCTTCTGAAAGATTGAATTCCATTTTATTTATATCTCAGCAGGTACTTTATGCCGTCTAGGTGGATTAAAAAACTGTTTTTTTACAACTGAACATTCAGCCCATATTTTCTTATATTCTAATTCTTCAGGATGATATATTTCAGCAAAAACTTTAGATCCAATTTTCATATGATCCTTATCAACATAACCAAAAGCTATATTAGATTTTAAGCTTGGTGACCACATACCCGCTGTTACAATTCCAATTTCTTTTTTATTTTTATCATATAAAACTGAGCCAATAGCAGGTTTATCACCTTGAATATCTAGACCAACTAATTTTTTAGTTAAAGTTTTTTTCTTCAGATTAATTAGATTTTTTTTTCCTGTAAAATAGTTTTTGTTTAAATCTACTAGCCAGCCCATACCCAATTCATATGGATTCCTCATTCTATTTGGTCGTAATGCTTGTTCGGCTGACATAAAATCTGCATTAGGTTGAATAAATCCAGCCTCAACTCTTACCATTTCTAATGCATTCATACCTGCAGGTAAAACTTTGTAGTCTCTATTAAACGTAAATAGTGAGTCCCATACATTAATTGCATCTTCATTTTTACACCAAATTTCATAACCTAAATCTCCAGAAAAACCTGTCCTTGATATAGTAACTTTGCAACCATTAAGATCAAAATTATCAAAGTAAAATGGTTTAAGGTTTTCTATATCTTTAACATTTAATAAATTTAAAATTTTACAAGAAAGAGGACCTTGAAATGCTAAAGCTGCAATAGTGTCACTTACATCTTCTACCTCAACATTAAACCCAATTGCTGTGTCAGAAAACCAATTTAAATTTCTCTCTGCACAAAATATTCTTAAGTGATTTGAGTTAAAACAAAAAACTGTACCATCATCGATCACATTTCCATCTTCATTACACCAAATAATATACATAACCTGGCCAGAGTTTATTTCAGTTACGTTTCTTGTAACCAATTTATCTACAAATTTTATCGCATCTGTTCCTTTAATGTCATACTTGTGCATTGGCGTTATATCTAAGACACCTGCTGTATTTCTCATAGCGGTATATTCTAATTCTGTATTAGAATACTCTCTTGCAATTTTGTATCCAGCCCAACGATACCAATCATTGTTATAACAAGCTTCATAAGTTCTTTCATGAAAAGGTGTTTCTAAAAGAGGTTTAGTAAATGAAAATGAATTACCCATTACGCTTGTCCTTTAGTAATTGTTTTGCAGCATTAATTCCATTAATGCCTGTGACACCACCACCAGGGTGTGTGCCTGCACTACACAAATATAAACCATTTATTGGAGTTGAATATTGGGAGGATCCGTAAAATGGACGCATCATTAAAAGTTGATCAATTTCCATATCACCATGACTCCAATGACCACCACTAATATTATATTTATCCTCAATATCATTTGGCGTTTCAATTGCCGATGAAAGAATTTTATTTTCTGTAATAAATTTTTCTAAAATCATTTTAACATTTGATAATATTTCTGCCTTGTCATGTGAGGAATTGATTAAATAAGGTATAAAATAAACATTTGCAGACAATTTATTTTTATTGATGTAAAATTCTAAACAGGGATTAGATGATAATTTATTATACTTATTATCATTAAAAGCATGTTCTATATATTTTATATCTGGAGCATAAACAAATTTACCAGATAAATATTTTGTATCTAAATTATTAATTTTTATCTCATTCTCAAAGTCGATATGAATTTTGGCCACTGTTCCTTTGGTGCGATAGTTTTTGGCTCTTCGAATGAAGTCAGTATCAAGATTAGCAGCTCCGACCAATTTTAAATATGTGGTTTTTGGGTCTACATTTGAGATTATTGAAGAAGTCTGAATTTCTTCTCCAGTATCAAGTAAAACTGAATTAACATTTTGATTTGAAATACCAATTTTCTCAACTTTTTTATTAGTTTCAATTTCAACATTATTTTTTTTACAAATCTCTCTAATGGATTTTAAAAAAGAGTTTGTATTGTATTTATTAATTCTAAAAATTGAATTATTTGTCGCCTGGTTATACAATAAATTTAATATTGACCCTGGCGATCTTGCGCCAAGGTTTGTTCCAATAACAGCTTCACTTGAAATCAATCCCTTAAGAGTATTATTATTTATATTGTCTTCTAAATCATCTGCTATATTTAAACCGATAACACGTAATAATTCTCGCATGTTTTTTTTTCCAAGAAGTCTAACTTTAAAACCCATTGAAAATAATTGCCATATATCGGATCTTGAACCTGATTTAACTCTAGGAGGTTTATTAAACATGAATGATCTTAATGTTCTAGCAAATAAATCATATTTATTGATTAGATTAAAAAAATTTGCTTGATCAGACTCACTCGCATTAGTTTGCAAAATTTCAATATTTTTATTGCCAGTGATTTTAAGTACAGTGTGATTTAAATCATCAGATAAAGCAGAAACATAATTTTCATTTATATCTTTTTCAATTTTGATATTTAATTCTTTTAAAACTTCTTCAGATATATAACTTAACGAGTCAACATAGTTAGATAGACCTCCTAAATTTTCATTTTTCTCTATAACTAGAACTTTATTTCCCTTTTTTGAAAGAACACTTGCTGCAACTAACCCATTGTGTCCTCCCCCTATAATTATAATATCAAATTTTCTCATATGTAATGTGAATTAAATTGTTTTTTTAAATCGATTAGAATTTCTCTAGCAGCATTTGCTCCTGGCGCTCCCATAACACCTCCACCTGGGTGAGTGCTAGATCCACACATATAAAGATTTTTAATAGGTGTTTTATATTGGGCATAACCAGGTATAGGTCTATTAAACATTAATTGATCCATTGTGAGCTCACCTTGGAAAATATTTCCTTCAGTTAATCCAACTTCTTTTTCAAGTTCTTTAGGTGTTCTTATTTCAGCATGTTTTATGATGTCATTAAAATTTTCAGAGTATGAACCAATTCTACCCATAACATGTTTACCAAACTCCAATCTCTTTTCTTCAGTCCATCCCCCATCTGCTAAATTATAAGGAACATATTGAACAAAAACAGACATATAATGCTTACCTTGTGGTGCCATTGTTGGATCATTGATACTCGGTATGCACATATCTACGTATGGGAATTGAGACCATCGTCCATCTTTCCAATCATCATATGCACCTTCCATTTCTTCAATACTTTGGGTAATGTGAAGGTCACCTGTTCCAGCAGGATCACCTTCAGGAATACTTTTCCATATTGGCAAATCATCAAGTGCAATATTTAATTTTCCTGATGAGCCTCTTATTTTGAAATTTTTTACTGCATTATAAAAATCATCAGGCAATTCTTTTTTTTCAACAACTTTTAAAAAAGTTCTTTTCACATCAAGGTTTGAAACTAACTTATCTGCAAATATTTCATCGCCATTTTCTAGAACAACACCATGGCTACGATTATTTTTAATCAATATTTTAGTTACGGGAGACCCTGCAATGATATCACCTCCATTTGCTTTTAGAGAAGCGGCCATTGCTTTTGTAATTGATCCCATTCCTCCACGTGAGTATCCCCATGCGCCAACAGTTCCATCAACCTCACCCATATAATGATGCAATAATACATAAGCTGAACCTGGTGAATAGGGACCAAGAGCAGTGCCAATTATAGCTGATCCAGCTAAATGTGCTTTGACTACATCTGACTCAAAATATTCTTCTAAATAATCACGTACACTCATTGTCCAAAAACGAATAGTGTCATAAATTTCTTTTTCTCCTAATCCTCCTAGTTCATCTTTTGCTGCAAAATATTTTGCAAACTCCAAAAGCCCCATAATATCTTTTGGTCTAAATGAAGTTGGATCAGGAGGTGTCATTTTTAAAAGAGGTTTTATTATTTTGCATTGCCTCATTACGTC
>LUMP01000181.1_pt1 | contig 16919 bp, 16 predicted proteins | sample 729641 | NCBI WGS metagenome assembly LUMP01 (sample SAMN03860260, study PRJNA289734) | marine metagenome | biome: seawater column; feature: ocean; material: water; isolation source: Red Sea water column Station 12 - depth 47m | place: Saudi Arabia: Red Sea | collected 2011-10-15 | depth 47 m | reverse complement strand
GGAACATCGATAGCAAAGCATAAAGCAAAAAATACAAGTAACAAAAATAACCATTGGAATAATTTTGGATATTTTTTTAAATACTCCATATTTTAACTACCGTTTTTTCTTCCTCCAAAAACTGTATCGATTATTTTTGAAGGTTTAATTGAACCTACAACATTATTATTTTTATCAACTACTCCTACTATATTTTCTTGAGTAAGCATTTTTTCTGCAACATTTTCTATAATGTCATCTTTTGAAACTTTTAAATCACCCAAGTTATCTTTGTTTGAAGAATCCATTACATCCTCAATGACCAAAACTTTCTCTCTTGGGACTTCTTCAGTAAACTTTCTTACATATTCAGTTGCAGGATTTAATACAATGTTTGCAGGTGTATCTAATTGTTCAATTATACCATCTTTCATAATCGCTATACGATCAGCTAACTTCAATGCCTCATCAAAATCATGGGTAATGAACATAATTGTTTTTTGTAATTTTTCCTGAAGTCTTAAAAACTCATCTTGCATTTCTTTTCTAATCAATGGGTCTAAAGCAGAAAAAGGTTCATCTAAAAACCATATATCAGGCTCAACTGCTAAAGATCTTGCTATACCTACTCTTTGTTGTTGTCCTCCAGAAAGCTCTCGAGGAAAATAATTTTCTCTTCCCTTAAGACCAACAAGCTCTACCATTTCCATCGCTTTGCCAATACTCTCCTCGGTAGATGTCCCTTTTATGATTAGTGGAAAAGCAATGTTTTCTAATACTGTTTTGTGGGGCAGCAATGCAAAACTTTGAAATACCATACCCATTTTATTTCTTCTAAGTTCAATTAATTGTTTGCTATTCATTTGTAAGAGGTCTTCACCATCAATAAATATTTTTCCTGCAGTTGGGTCAGTAAGTCTAGATATACATCTTAATAAGGTTGATTTTCCTGAACCTGAAAGACCCATTACTACCAACATTTCTCCTTTGTGAATTTCAAATGACGCGTTATTTACACCTACTATACAACCAGCTTCTTGAAAATCTTTAGCTGAGACTTGCCCATTTGAATTTTCTAAGACTTTTTTTGCGTTATTTCCAAATATTTTAAATACAGACTCACATTTAATAACGGGTTTTTCATTTTGAGAAAAAGAGTCTTTTAACATGTCAAACTTATAGCATTAAAAAAGATAATTATTAAAAAAATTTGTTGATTAATAAAAAAAATCCCCTCTCAAATAAGAGGGGATTTTAATAAATTAGTAAAAATTTATTTCATCCAAAGATCAAAAAGATCTCTATGATCAGCAATAAATTTAGTTGCAGCATCAGCATGATCCATGCCTTGATTGTCAACTAGATCTGCCATTAAACCAATCTGTGGAGCGGTAAATGACATTTTAGTATAAAATTTATATGCTGCAGGATGAGTAATAGGGAACTTGATGTGAGCTGCTTTTTTTAACCAACCCTTTGGAGAACCACAACCAGTAGTCTCTAAAGTTCCACCATTTTCTAATCTGCAACCCTCAAAGTATGGAGGGAATTCAATGAATGTAAAACCAGCAGCATCTGTGAAGTTTGGAGACCAGTTGAAAATTACTGTTCCTCTACCTTCTTTTTTTGCAGCTTCAAGTTCTGCCCATAGTGCATCAGCACTACCAGCAAATTTTACCATCCATAAGTCATCAATACCAAGACCTTTTAATCTGTTAGGCATAACTTCTGTGTGCCACTCATAAGGTCCTTCTAACCAACGACCTTTTCCACCAGAGTCAGCAGTAGCAAAGTTAGCTGCACACTCAGGTGACTTAAGCGCTTCCCAATTTGGCAGTCCTGGGCATAAACCTTCATCAATTACCCAGTTAGGAACACCCATTTCTTCAAAAGTTATAAGATCGTGACTTCCAGCATCAATTAATCCACCTTTATCCATAGCTTCATAAAAAGGAAGAGCCATAGTGGACTCCCAAGTTTCGTGAGCTACGTGTAGGTCTCCAATTCTAACTGCCTCATATCTAGAAGCAGATTCAGCTGGAACTAATTCAGCAGTATAACCTTGTTCTTCAAAAATTTGTGCCATAACATTTGCCATTACTATTTGGCTTGTCCAGTTAAGCACTGGTATTCTGATCGGGTCTGCAGCTTTAGCAATACTTCCAAAAACTGTGAAAGATAGCACTACAGCAGCTAAAACTAACCCTTTAAATACTTTAACCATATTACCTCCCGTTAGGTTTAGATTTAAATCTATTTTAATTGTTATTCTCATCTGAAAACATTTCAGTTAAGTGTTTCTTATTATGAAACAACTTTTTGCTTTAAAAATAGCATTTTTTAATGAATACTTATATTTCATTTTGGAGGGTATATGAGTAAAGTTGCTATAATTGGTTCAGGGCCATGTGGTTTATCAATGCTTCGCGCATTTCAACAAGCTGAAGAAAAGGGTCAAAGTATCCCGGAAATAGTTTGCTATGAGAAACAAGAGGATTGGGGAGGTTTATGGAATTATAGTTGGCGAACTGGATCTGATCAATATGGAGACCCTGTACCAAATAGTATGTACCGTTACTTGTGGTCAAATGGTCCAAAAGAATGTTTAGAGTTTGCAGATTATTCGTTTGATGAACATTTTAAACAACCAATCCCATCTTTTCCTCCAAGAGAAGTTTTATATGATTACATATTAGGCAGAGCAAAAAATGGTAACTTAAAAAAATATATTAAATTTAGTACGACTGTATCAAACGTCATTTTCAATGGTAGTCAATTTGAGCTCACCTCAATAAATAAAAAAGAAAATAAAGTAGCTAAAGAAATATTTGATTATGTAGTTGTTTCAACTGGTCACTTTTCTGTGCCATATATTCCTGAATATGAAGGGATGAAATCTTTTCCTGGTAGAATTTTACATGGTCATGATTTTAGAGATGCTGAGGAATTTAGAAATAAGGATGTCGTTGTATTAGGGAGTAGTTATTCTGCTGAAGATATAGCTCTTCAATGTTACAAGTATGGAGCTAAATCTGTCACTATTGGCTATAGAAATAATCCTATGGGCTTTAAATGGCCAAACGGCATGAAAGAAGTTCATTATCTAGATAGGCTAGAGGGTAGCAAAGCAATTTTTAAGGATGGGCATGAGCAACATGCTGATGCTATCATTTTATGCAGTGGCTATTTGCATCATTTTCCATTTCTTGATGACAGTTTGAAGTTAAAAACAGGCAATCGTTTATATCCCCCAAAACTTTTTAAAGGAGTTGTTTGGCAAGATAATCATCAGTTAATGTATCTTGGAATGCAAGATCAATTCCACACATTTAATATGTTTGATTGTCAGGCTTGGTATGCAAGAGATGTAATTATGGGAAAAATTAAATTACCAAGCGATGCAGAAATTGAAGCAGATATAAAAAAATGGGTTGCAGAGGAGGAAAGTTTAGAAGATCCAATTCAAATGATAGACTTTCAAACTGAATATACCAAAGAATTACACGCTGCTTCCGATTATCCTGCGATTGATTTCGAGTTAATAAGAAAACATTTTAAAGAATGGGAGCATCACAAAGAAGAAGATATTCTAACATATAGAAATAAATCTTTTTCTTCTCCTGTAACTGGAACAGTGGCTCCAATTCATCATACCCCATGGGCAGAAGCAATGGATGACTCTATGGATACTTTTATGAAATCAAAATAAATTAATTTTCGTCTGTATAGATAAATTTACCTCTATGAGTCACAACACTTGTGCATCCTGAAACCGTAGTGCTGAAGTGTTTTGAATCTGGACCCAAATGTACAAAATCTCCTTTTTTATAGGTGAAACCATCTGAGTCTGTTAAATCTCCCTCCAAAATAAAGAATTCCTCTGGGCCAGTGTGGGAGTGTGCTTTAGATATAGTGTTCGGACCCATCTTATAAAGATACGATCCTTCACCAGTTTCAAAATTATAACTAAGGTTGTACCACCAAATATCACCTTCCTGATCTTTGCACTCGTCTTCTAAAAGTTCCCAATCTAGGGTATTAATATTAGCAACTTTTCTTAAATCAGATAGGCTTGGCATTATTTATTTATGCTCTTACTCTACTTTTTGTTGGATCATAAAAAGGAAAACTGACTACTTTTGCTGAAATTCTTTTTTGATGACCATCTAGTTTTCCAATTTCTAATTCTGTTCCTATTTCCGATGAGCGTATGTCAACTCGACATAATGCAATATTTTTATTTAACGTGGGAGACATGGTGCCACTAGTAATTATACCAACTTGCGCTCTTCCAGAGTGTACACAATCTCCATGATTAGCTTTTTCGTTACCTTCAATTTCTAAACCAACCAATTTTCTATGAGGGTGAGCTTTTCTCTCTATTAATGCTTCTTTACCAATGAAATTTTGCTCTTTTGATTTTAGAGGAACTGTAAAACTAATTCCTGCCTCAAAAGGATCAGTTTCATCACTAAATTCATTGCCGCCTAAAATTAAGCCTGCCTCAATTCTGAGCATATCAAGGGCTTCAAATCCCATTGGACAAATTTTAAACTCTTGACCAGCATCCCAAACAGCATCCCATACTTTAGGAGCATCATCTGGATGACAATATATTTCATAGCCAAGTTCACCAGTATAACCAGTTCGTGATAACATGATTGGGATTCCAGTGTGATCACCAATTCTACTGATCGTAAAATGAAACCATTCTAAATTTTCAACATTCGGGTGTGATGGCGGTGTCCATATGATTTTTGAGAGAACTTTTCTACTATTTGGCCCTTGAACAGAAATATTATGAAGATGGTCTGTTGAAGATTTAATATTTGCATGAAGTTTTAATTCTTCACTTAACTGTGTAAGCCATTCTCCTGAATAATCACTTCCACAAATCCATCTAAAATTATGATCACCTAACTTATAAAGTGTACCATCATCAATCATTGTTCCATTTTCGTAACACATAGCTGTGTAAACTACTTGTCCAACAGCTAATTTTTTTACATTTCGTGTTAGGGCCACATTTAAAAGTTCTTCTGCATCCGGACCAAGAACTTCAAATTTTCTTAATGAAGAAAGATCCATCATCACAACATTGTTTCTGCATTCTGTGTATTCTTTTATTGTTCCGTAATTATTGTACTTATTAGGTATCCAAAATCCTGTAGAGTCCATCATATCGTTTGTTAATTTTGATGTTCTTGGATGAAAACCAGTTTCTTTTGTTAACATAAAATCACTTCCTGCATTTTTTCTATAACCAATAGATTTAGAAAATTTATTTTTTTCTGAATAAACTCTAACGTATATATCTGTAGGGTTCCAGTCATTTGCTGTGTCAATATCATCAGGACAGGAAGACGATACGCATACAAGATCTTTTTGCGCTTGAAATAAAACATAGTCACCTGGTCTTGACCAAGGCATATCAGAAAATATTACGTTATTTGCATCAATTCCTGTATTAAAAAAAAGATTTAAAGCTGCCCATCCATTTCTTTTTTCTACACCAAATTTATCAAGGGCATAGTTAAAATTATCAGAACAGTTTATGTGTCCGAAATATCCCTGATCTTCATACAATTTTCTTGTGCACGCAGTTCCAAATGTATCGTGACGACCAATAGTGTCTTGTACAACTTCAACTAATGGTTCTAAATTTTTATCAAAATATTTTGAATGCAATCCTGGCATTGCATAAGCGCCTCCTAAAATAGCTCTAGTAGCTGTAGTATCAATAGAAAGCTCTTGTCCACTTTGAAGAGCATTACTATCAAATGCCATAAAATCAGAGCATTGTCTGCCGTATAAATCGATTACTTGAATGTAATCCCCTTTTTTAATCTCATAAGCGCTTGCAGAGCTGTCCTTAATTAGTATTTCCTCTTTTGGAGTTGCCAATGGATCTGGTAAAATTCTCTCTAACTTATTGTTTTTTGGATTAGCTCTTTTGACTATAACTTCTATGTCAGTTGGTGGATTTTGATCGCCGACAATCATATTCTCACCAGGACATGCGAGAACAGCAAAACAGTTTTCATGGATCAAAATTTTTTCACTATCATTTCTTTTTGAGGCTTCATTAAAAATTAATGATGATGAAAAGTGATCTAAATTAATTTTTTTATTTTTTAGTTTTTGAATTAAAAATAATTTATCAGAACTTAATTTTAAAACTTTTTTAAGAAATGAGTTTTCAATATCAGACCCTTTATTTATAATTTTTTGATTATTGTTTCCGTTATGATCAAAAACTGTAATTTCACATACTTGATTGCCCTCTAAATTTTTTAGAAATAAAACATCACCTTGATCTAGATCAATTCCAATTAATCCCTGACCTTTAATCACATATCTTTCAGTATCTTTTGGCAACCCATATGATCCAACAACTATTGGATTTGATCGTCTCACTGGGTATTTATCAATATCAATATTCACTTTAGTTTTATTGTTGTTTATCAATTTTTATTATAAAAACTAATTTATATTAATCTTTATAAAACAAACTTCAATTTATTTTAAATTTCTTTCATTGCGTTTTCAAATTTCGTTAAATTTTCATTTGTGTATGTTTTGTAATCAAAATCTATCTTTGAAGTTATTTCAGATACCATGCTCCACATAGTTTCTCTTAATAAAGAAGCGCATTTTACAGCCCGATATTTTTCACTTAATTCAGCAGATAATTTCTTTTCAAAGTAATGCTCTAGTAAATATGTTTCTTCATTTTCATTAAACTCATTATTTGATGCCAGTCCCCCAAGATCAAATAGTGGTGTATTAAAACCGGCATATTCCCAATCTATCAACCATATTTGTTTATCGTCTTGTATGAAATTGGCAGGAAGGAGATCATTATGACCAAATACAATTTCAAAAGGTGAAGATTTTTTTTCAAGTTGTTGTGCTTTGCTTAAAAGGTCAGGTAAAATTTTAATATATGCACTTGAATTTTCATCTAAAAATTTTTTATAATTTCTGATTACATGGAAAACCCAGAAAATTACTGATTGACCAATTAATTTTTCAGGAATTGAGTTATGTACTTTTTTTAACAGGTTAATAATTTCATCCAGATTTTTTTTAATATCATCAGAACTTAAAGTTAATCCTTCAACGTACTTAAAAATTTGAATTGATTTATTATGAAACAGTAATTCTGGAGAAACCCCAATTGTTGATGCAGCAGTACTAGCTTGAACTTCATTAGCTCTAAAAACTAAATGCTCTGGAATATCATCTCCAATTCTTACAAAATATTTATTTAGATTATCTGTTACTAGAAAATTTTGATTTGTAATCCCGCCTTTAATGGGAGTGATTTCAATTTTATTTTCCCAAAAATTTAGCGATGATATTAATTCTAAGCTATTTTTATCCATACATATTTTAATATATTTTATTTTATAATAAATTATTTCCTATTAATCATATATATTTTACTTATAATTTCATTATGACACGCAACTATTTAAGTGGATCCATAAAAAAAGCTCTTGCAATAATTGAATGTGTGGGAAAATCACCAAAACCACTTAAGGCCAGTCAAGTATCGTTAATTACAAAATTAGATAGAGCTACAGCATTTAGAATTTTGACTTATTTAACTAGTCTTGGATACATTTTTAAAGACACCTCTAATAATTTATATTCTTTAGGACATAAAATTTTTGAATTTGGAGATAAATCTGATTTTCTTAAAACTTTAACGACCTTATGTTTTGATTATATTAAAAAATTATCTTACGACACAAATCACATAACTTACTTGGCTGTGTTAGAGGGTCCTCATATTGTTTATTGTGATAAAGTTGATCCATTAGGTGAAAATGCTCCAAGAGCATTTAGAATGAGATTAGATGCTCATAGTTGTGCATTAGGAAAAGCCATTCTCGCATTTAAATCAAGAGACGAGCTCAAGGAAATATATAAAAGCTATACACTCCATAAACATACTGCGAACACCATTACTTCGCTTGAAAAATTATATGCAAATTTAGATAAAGTTAGAAAAAATGGTTTTAGTGTTAATGAAGCTGAAACATTTGATTATGTTTATGGAATCGGTGCTCCTATTATGGATATTCAAAACAGAGCTATAGCAGGAATTTCAATTTCAGGAACAAAAGGCAGTATTAATGTAAAATCAATACCTCAATTAGCAGAGCAGGTTAGAGAGACTGCAAAACTAATTTCAAATAAACTGAAAGAAAATTAGTATGTTTCAAGCCTTGAAACACTTACTTTAAGCAAATATTACTTTAAAATAAACCTTTTAAAAAATTTTTTATAAAGGAATATTTATGGCTTTTCCGGAAAAAGTTGATTACGTCATTGTTGGTGCAGGAATACACGGACTAAGCACTGCTTGGCATTTAGCTGCAAAACTTAAAGCTAAAGGTAAAGGTGATGGCTCAAAAATAGTTGTAATTGATAAAGACAGTATTGCAGCTGGAGCTAGTGGTATTGCGTGTGGAGTAGTTAGAAATAATTACTACCAACCCGCGATGAGAGAATTAATGGCTATGTGCGTCGAAGTATGGGAAAGTGACGCTAAAAATTTTCATTATCATGATGTTGGGTACATGCAGATTAGTCCAGAGTGTATGGAGAGTGATGTAGCTGAAATTTACGCTCAACAAAAAAATATTGGATATGACTCAGTCTTTATTCAGGGAAAGAAAGACTCTGAAAATTACATGAAAAAAATGTTTGGCGATTGGCAGGCTCAAGGCATTACAAGTGTCTTGCATGAAAAAAGAGGTGGTTATGCTAACAACACTTCCGCTATATATGGACTTGCTGATAAAGCTGAAGCTTTGGGAGTAAAAATTTTAACTGGAACTACTGTTACAGGATTTGAGTTTGGCTCTAATTCCAACGCTGTTACTGGGGTGCATACAGACAAAGGCACAATTAAATGTGAACAAGTGATTGTTGGCGCTGGACCCTGGATTAAATCATTCTGGGATATGTTAGAGTTACCAAACAAAATTTCAATTAAAGGCGATGATGGTAAAATGCATAGCGATGTACCAATGTGGTATTATTGGTTTTTAACTGAAGGCGTTTTGAGAGTTGAACCTGATTTTTTAAAAACTGAAGAAGGCAATATGCCTCCAGTAATTCACGTTGATACTGACGCCCCTCTTTATTCGGACGTAGACAAATCTTTAATCACCGATAAGCTATGGGGAATTTACTATAAGCCAGATTTTCACTTTAATGGTATTCAAGGTGGAGCATCACCTTATAAAGTTGGTGAACCAGGGGGTGAGGGCGTAAGTGTTGATCCATATGGTCCTAAATCGAGTGAATTTATTATTGATGATAATTTTGCGCATATGTGGACTTCAGCTCTAGCTTTTTGTCATAAGAGATTTGAAGGTAAATCTCATTTATTTAAAAAAGGGGCAACGGGGGGTCTAGGATGCTTTACACCCGACTCTTTCCCTATATTTGACCAATTTAATGAAAATGTTTACTTGATAGCTGACTCTAATCATGGTTATAAAATGATTGGTGTTGGTAAATTAGTTGCTGATGAAGTTTTAGGAGAAAAAAGCTCACTCTTAGAGCCTTTTAGATTCTCCAGATACGAAGAAGGTAAATTACATCCTACCTCTAATAGCCCATTTCCATGGAGTTAATTTAGGTAGATTATTTTGGAGGGAAAATGACAGACTTAGAAAATTTCGTGAATCAACCTGGTCGCGATAAACTAGTTAAAGATGTTAGAAAGAAAATAAAAGATTTAGGTATAGAGTATATCTATTATCAATTTGTTTCTGTTACAGGCAGAATAGTTGGTAAGGGTGTTCCTGCAGATCATTGGGAGTCGTTAGCTGAAAAAGGTTTTCAACTTGTGTATGGAGCAACCGCAAACTTATTTGTTGATAGGCATGGTGAGTACATTGGCTATGGTCCAGAGTCTTCTGAGCTTGTAGGTATACCTGAACCAGAGACATTTGTTCAATTGCCTTGGGACAAGAGGATTGCGCGTGTTTGGTGTACATGTTTTAGAAATAGAGAAGAGGAAGAAAATCCTGGTGGTCATTTAACATCTGATTGTCGAGGAAATTTAAAAATTTTCCAGGATCAGTTTCAAGAAAAATTTGGCATGAACATGCGAGCTGGGACTGAACCTGAAATGATGTGGTTGACTAAAAAAGATAACGGTGAGCCAACAGGAGATGGTTTTTCTAGACCTTATTGTTATCACATAGATCAGTTTGAGTCTTTAAGACCAGTTTATATGAAGGTTATTGAATATTGCCGAGCTATGGGACTAGATGTAATCCAAGGTGATCATGAAGACGCCCCAGGACAGCTAGAGTTAAACTTTATGTATGATGATGTGCTAAGAAATGCAGATAGACTGACTACATATCGTCAAATTTGTGCTCAAGTCGCAAGAGAGTTTAACCTGATTGCTTGTTTCATGAGTAAACCATTTATGGGCGTATCTGCCAATGGATGTCATACAAATGTGTCATTATGGAAAGGTGGGGAACTTAAATCTACGCCTATTGGTAATGATCCTTTACCTGGTATGGAGCAAGTTTTCACTCATATTTCCGGTGGTGAAAATATGTTTATGCCTGATCCAAAAATTGACGAGGTAAAACCTGGTCCTGTTGGATTACAAAGCATAGCAGGTTTGCTAAAACATTTACCAGCTTTAACTTGTCTAGGATCACCAACAGTTAACTCATACAGAAGATTGTGGGATACTGGTTTCTGGGCTCCAGTTTATGCTGATTGGGGATATCAAAATAGAACATGTAGTGTTCGTGTATCTGCACCTGGTCGTGTTGAATACAGATCAGTTGACTCATCTCATAACCCTTACTTAATGGGAGCTGGAATACTTAAAGCTTTTGAAGATGGTTTAGATAATAAAATGGATCCTGGTGAACCAGAGAAAAAGAATATTTATGATGCAATGAAAGATGGAAAAGAAGTTGATAAACTTCCTTTGACTCTTGGAGAAGCTATTCAAAGATTGGAAAGTGATGATGTTGTGAGATCTGCACTACCAGAAGATATGCTTCGTGTATTTATGCACTATAAAAAAGATGAATGGGAAAAATTCTTATCTGCTGTAACGCAGTGGGATGTTGATACCTATTTAGACGTATTACCATAAATTTAGGAAGGAAATAAATTATGTGCGGAATTGCTGGAATTATACATAAAGGTAAATCAACCAATGTTGGTGGAGAAATGCAAAAAATGTTGCAATCTCTTAAACACAGAGGGCCTGACTCAACTGGCTATGCTTTGTATGGCAATGGTGAGTCCAACAACTATATTTTAAGATTTAAAGTTGGGGAAAATGTTAAAGAAGGTAGTTCCGCTGTAATGGAAGATGCTAGTGTTTACGAAACTAGAAAAGATGAAGTTAATAAAAAAATAAAAGAGGCTGGTGCTAAGATTCATAAACAGACTCAAATAACAGCTTATTCTTTTAGATATGTTATTTCATACAAGGGTGATCTTTTGGATTTAGCAAAACTAATTGAGTCAGTTGAAATGACTGAAATTTTATCGCTTGGTAAGTCTTTAGAATTAATTAAAGATATTGGTGATGCTTCTGCGGTTGCTGATAACTACGGTCTAAATAAATTTAACGGTACTCACGGTATTGGGCACACACGAATGGCAACTGAGTCTGGCGTAGATATTCGTTCTGCACATCCTTACTGGGCTTATCCCTTTAGTGATGTATCTGTAGTTCATAATGGTCAGTTAACGAATTACTGGAATAATAGAAGAACTCTAGAGAAAAAAGGGATGCGGTTTATGTCCTCTTGTGACTCTGAACTTATAGCTGTTTATTTAGCAGACAAGATTAGAAACGGAGTTGAACTAGAAGAAGCAATGAAAGGATCTCTTGAAGATCTTGACGGTGTATTTACTTACTTAGTTGCAACCAAAGATAAATTAGGAATGGCAAAAGATCATATGGCTGCAAAACCAATGGTATTATATGAAAGCAAAGATTTAGTTGCCTTGGCATCAGAGGAGGTAGCAATCAGAACAGTCTTACCTAAGGAAATTGACACATATGATCCATATGAAGGGGAGGTAAAAGTATGGCAAGCGTAAAAAAACATAAATCAGAAGAAATGGGACTTCATGATGAAGTTCTAACAGGTCGTACGCAGCAAGTATTTTTTAATCCTGAAGAAAGTGAAAACTTTTTTTATCACGATGCATATGATGTAGACTTTAATAAAAGAACTGAGATTGATGCTAAGAATTTAGACTGCAGAGATATTAATGATAAAATTAAAAACATGATGTCTAAAGGTTATGGAACAATTGTAATAAAAAATCCAGGATCAAAGCACAGTGTTGGTGTTGGAATTTTAAATAAACTTAACCTCATTGTAGATGGCAGTCTTGGTTATTTTGGCATAGGTTCAGTTGACGGCCCAACTGTAAGAATATCTGGCAGAGTAGGATGGTCTTGTGCAGAAAATATGATGGCTGGAAAAGTTGTTGTTGAAAAAAACGCAGGTTCTTGTTTTGGGGCTGCAATAAGAGGTGGTGATCTTATTTGTAAAGGAAGTGTTGGTGCTAGATCAGGGATTGATATGAAAGGGGGCACAATTATTGTAGGTGGTGATGCAGGAGCATTCACTGGTTTCATGATGCAAAGAGGTCGTATTGTGATTTTAGGTGATGTTGGACCTAACTTAGGTGATTCATTGTATGATGGTACAATTTTTGTTGGTGGAAGTATCAAATCACTTGGAGCAGATGCAGTCGAAGCTGAGATGACTGACTTGGATGTTGCATGGCTTAAGAGAAAGTTAAAAGTATCTGAAATCGATAAAAAAGTTGATTTTAAAAAAATGACAAAAATCGTTTCAGGAAAAAAATTATGGAACTATGATAATTTAGAGCCAACTGAAAGAAAAGGCGCAATTTAGAAAGGGTAAATTTATGGCAAAAAAAGCAAAGAAAAAAGATGATAAAAGTTTATTAGGGCGCAATGCTATTTTTACCCCTGATGTAATTAATGACATTCACATAAAATCACAACTAGGTCGTTACCGAATGAGAGGTATGGCATTAATGAAAAAAATCCCTCATTGGGATGATTTAACATTCTTGCCAGGCACACTTACTAGGTTTGTTATTGAAGGTTATAGAGAAAAATGTGAAACTAAAACTGTAATTGGACCTCGTTGTAAAAATCCGATAGAGTTAGACATTCCAGTTTATATTACTTCAATGAGTTTTGGTGCTTTATCTTATGAGGCAAAGACTGCGCTTGCTAGAGGAGCTACTATGGCAGGTAGTGCTACATGCTCTGGTGAAGGAGGAATGATACCTGATGAAAGAAGATATTCTCACAAGTGGTATTATCAATGTATTCAATCTAGATACGGATTTAATCCGCATCATGCTCAATTAGCAGATGGTATTGAGGTATTTATTGGCCAAGGTCAAAAAGTTGGTATGGGTGGACACTTGATGGGTCAAAAAGTAACTGATCAAGTTGCAGAAATGAGATCACTACCTGCTGGTATTGATCAACGTTCTCCTGCAAGACATCCAGATTGGTTAGGTCCAGATGATTTGGCTCTTAAGGTTCAGGAATTGCGTGAGCTAACAGATAACCAAGTTCCTATTCAATTAAAATTAGGTGCTGCAAAAGTTTACGATGATGTTCGTATGGCTGCAAAATGTGATCCTGACTCAATTTATTTAGATTGCATGGAAGGATCAACTGGTGCAGGACCGCATATAGCAGCGGCGAACACAGGTATCCCTGGTATTGCTGCAGTTAGAGAAGCTAGAAGAGCACTTGATGATGTTGGAAAGTCTGGAGATGTTACTCTCATTTTTGCTGGAGGATTAAGAGATGGTGCTGATATGGCAAAAGCACTTGCTCTTGGTGCTGACTGTATTTCTGTTGGAACTGGAGCTTTAGTAGCGCTAAACTGTAACAAGGATATACCAGAAGCAGACTTTGAAAAGGAGCTTGGTGTTGAAGCAGGTTATTGTTATCACTGCCATACGGGTAGATGTCCAGTTGGTGTTGCTACACAAGACCCTAAACTTCGTAAAAGACTTAATCCGGATGATGCTGCTCTAAGAGTGTATAATTATCTTCATGCGATGACTTTAGAAGCACAATTACTTGCCAGAGCTTGTGGTAAAACTAACATCCACTCATTAGAGCCAGAAGATTTGGCAGCTTTAACTATGGAAGCATCAGCGTTAGCAAAAGTACCTTTAGCAGGAACAGATTATACTGTGGGCGTCGATAACTTCCATTCTATTTAGGAGAACATAATGGCTAAGAAAAAAACAAAAAAAGTTGTTAAAACATATTGGTTACCGATATGATGTAAACTTATTACCCGATTATAATAGACTAACTCCATTTCTTAAAAAATATATAGAACATATGGGTTGGGATGATCTTAATTGGTTAGAGGATGTTCATATGGGATATGAAGATGGTAAACCAGCAGTGTTTGATCGAAATATTAATGGTTGGGTAACTACTCCACCAAAATTAAAATTACCAAAAGATCAACAAGATAGAGATATGATTGCAAGGGAATTGTTAATTAAATTCCAAATGTCTTCAAATCATCCTCTAGTTACTCTTAAAAAAGCTTACAAAAAAAACTAAGCTATGCTTTTTAGCCCAGATTTATCTGGGCTAAATAAAAAAATTTCTACATTTTCGTTTAGTGATGGGTTGAATAAAAAATTATGCCAAAAGGTAAATTTCCATTCATTTTTTGTTTTTGCTAGTTTTTGAACCTTTAAAGGAAAATCAAAACCTGTTTCTCTTTCAAAAAACTGAGCCTGAAAAGATTTCTTAGAATTCAATATTTTTAAAGAAGGATCATCTTTGCTGAAGGTAGCTGTAAATCTTCCATCAAATTTATCCGGTTGATTAAAGTATTCATCACTAAAAAGTTTAACAGCTTTTAAATATCTATCTTCAGGATCATGGGTTCTTTTATACATAAACTCAAACATTCTTGATGAATCCTCAACTTTCTTTTCTAAAAGAACTGAAATAAATTTTTTTATTTCAATATTATTTTTTTTTTCATAAAGATTACAAATTAAACCCTCAGATGGCTTACCTTTGTGTAATCTAAAATTTCTCTGACGAATACTGCACTGCCAAACTACAAAATCTTTCCAACCAACTTTTCCCATATTTAACAGTCAAGAGTATTAAGTTTTTCCCATTCTGTGATACCTTTTTTCTTTGAGTCTTTTGATTTTTTAAAATCTTTAATATCCAAAGAACGAAGTTTTACATAAGAGTTAATTGTCTCCTTTGAAAAAGCTTTATTCATCACTTTACTTTTTGATAAATGAGACAAAGCAGTTTCTAAATTCTTAGGCAACTTTTTTGCATTTTTAGCTTTGTGAGCTTCTGCATACATATTTAGAAAACTGGGTTTTCCTGGATTGCGATTATTGTCTATTCCATCAATACCCGCTGCTATTATACCTGCTTGCAAGAGGTATGGATTTGTTGCTCCATCCATAAGTCTCAACTCAAATCTTCCAGATCCAGGCACTCTAATCATGTGTGTTCTATTATTATCTGAGTATGTAATTGTGTTTGGAGACCATGTGGCGCCTGAGTCAGTAACAGGTGCGTTAATACGTTTATAACTATTTACCGTAGGGTTGAACCAAGCTGTAAGAGCTTCTGCTGAATGCATGATCCCACCCATAAATTTATAAGCAGTTTTTGATAAACCAAGTTTATCTTTTTTATCAAGAAACAAATTTTTTCCATTTTTATCCCAAACGGATAAATGAGCGTGACAACCATTACCTGTTTTATTTTCAAGTTAGAAAAGTCCCAATTCATTTCAAATTGTCCGTTAGCATCTTCATGATCATTTTGATAGGGCCCCCATCCAAGTTTGATCATGGCATCACATATTTCGCTAATTAAATCATATTGGCGCATCAAAGCTGATTGGTCATAACAGGGTTTAGAAGCTTGATCGCGTTCATCTGCAATTGAATTGCCATCAGGAGATATTAAAAAATACTCACATTCAACGCCAGATTTTAAATTCATATTTTTTTTCTTTAATTGTTCAATTTGATTTCTTAACATTACCCTTGGTGATGATTTTACAGGTTCACCATTCATCCACAAATCTCCTGCTAACCAACCAACTTCAGGCTTCCAAGGAAGTTGAATTAAGCTTGAAGGATCAGGGATAGAAGCCATGTCTGCATCTGCGGGTGACATATCTAAGTAAGTTGAAAAGCCTGCAAATCCCGCTCCCTCTTTTTGCATTTGATCAATTACCTGAGCAGGAACTAATTTTGATCTTACAACACCAAAAAAATCAACGTAACAGATCAAAAAATATTTTATTTTTCTTTTTTTTGCTTCTTTTTTTAAATCCATGTTCCCCTCCAGTTAAATTAAAGAATTATAATTGCTTAATTTAAAGTTAATTTTAAAACAAGAATAATGTCATCTGTTTCATATAATAAAATTTTATATCAACTCTTTTGATTTAATACATAAAAAATCAAGGTTTTGAGCCAAAAAGAAACATAATTTTCTTAGAATCTTTATAAATTTCATTTAAAATAAAAGTTATATTAATTATTTCTCGAAAGGGGGTAACATGACTTTAGAGGAATTAAATACCTTTGTCACCACCCAAGCTAACGTTGGGATGGAAGCTTACTATTGGTGGTGTACAGGATTTATGATTATCATTCATGTTGGTTTCTTAATGTATGAAGTAGGTGCTACAAGAATGAAGAACGCTGTTTCTTCAGGTGTTAAAAACTTACTTGCATTTGCTTTTATGATTCCAACATTTTGGTTATTTGGATGGTATATATATCTAGCTTTCCCTAATGGTTTTGTTCCAATAGCGCTTGATGGTTATGGAGCACCATGG
>LUMP01000677.1_pt1 | contig 16929 bp, 13 predicted proteins | sample 729641 | NCBI WGS metagenome assembly LUMP01 (sample SAMN03860260, study PRJNA289734) | marine metagenome | biome: seawater column; feature: ocean; material: water; isolation source: Red Sea water column Station 12 - depth 47m | place: Saudi Arabia: Red Sea | collected 2011-10-15 | depth 47 m | reverse complement strand
AGCACAACTTAGAGCCGCTGAGACAGGAGCTCCTGTAAAAAAGATACAAGAAATGCTTTATCCAACCAGTTATTTAAAAGCAAAAGGACTTGGTGAGAAATGTGCACTGATCACCGATGGAAGATTCTCAGGAGGAACGTCTGGCTTATCCATTGGACATATTTCTCCTGAGGCTGCATCAAAAGGCTATATTGCGCTTATCAAAGATGGTGACATCATTAATATCGACATACCAAAAAGATCCATTGATGTTGATCTCTTAGATGAAGAATTGGAAATTAGAAAAAAAGAAATGACTTCTCTTGGAAAAAAAGCGTGGAAGCCTCATAAAAGAAATAGAACAGTGAGCTTGGCACTCCAAGCATATGCATTATTGGCATCATCTGCATCAGATGGTGCTGTAAGACAAATTGAAGGAATCATTGATGATGAGTAACACAAAGGTAATCGGTATATTTGGCGGCACGGGTGCCTTGGGTTCTGCGCTATCCAGAAAATGGTCAAAATCAGGACATCAGATCATCATAGGTTCTAGAAATGCTGAGAAAGCAATTTCTGTGGCCGATGAAATCAATGCTGAAATTGGAAATAGCAATGTCACTGGAAGTGATTTAATGGAAGCAGCAAAAAATTGTAGCATTGCCATCCTTGCTGTTCCCTACTCTAGTCATTCAGAGACACTTCATCAAATCAAACCATTTCTCAGTGGAAAGATTTTGGTCGATACAACCGTCCCTCTGTCTAAACCTGTAACCAAAGTAAATCTCCCAAAGTCTGGTTCGGCTGCACTAGAGGCGCAGTTGCTTCTTGGTGATGAGGTTCATGTGGTCTCTGCTTTACAAAATATTGGTTCTCATTTGGTAGGGTCAGAAGGTTCTATTGACGCCGAAGTCTTGGTATGTGGTAACTCAGATGATGCGGTTGATGAAGTCATTGGGCTTATTGGCGACCTTGGACTGAACTGCTGGCACGCAGGCTCAATTGAGAACTCAGCTGCTGCTGAAGCATTGACATCGGTTCTCATTGCAATCAATCAAAAACATAAATTGAAGTCTTCGGGCATAAAGATTACCAGCCATTAAGATTCAAGATAACTCACTCATATGAATAATCTAAATGCAGTGTCAGAGATCACTCTCACTGCGATTCAAAATATACCTGAAATTAATCCTGGTGATGAGATTGCAAGCATTATCAATCAATGCATTGAAGCTCAAGAATGCAGTCTGAAGAATAATGATGTCTTAGTCATTGCACAAAAAATTATTTCTAAATCAGAAGATCGATTTGTTGATTTAAAAACAGTAAAACCAACTAATAGAGCAACAAAATTATCAAAAGAGGTGGACAAAGACCCAAGATTGGTAGAGCTGATACTTCAAGAATCAAACCATATTGTCCGAGCATCAAAAGGTATTCTGGTGGTTGAGCACAAACTCGGGCACATACTTGCAAATGCTGGAATAGATCGATCCAATGTTGGCAGAACTGATGATCATGTGCTTTTGCTGCCTAAAAATCCTGATGAATCAGCAAAGAATGTTAAAAATTATTTTGAACATAATTCCAAAATTAAGATTGGCGTCTTAATCACCGACAGCATTGGAAGAGCATGGAGATTAGGCACCATCGGTCATGCATTGGGTTCTTCTGGTATAAAGACTCTTATTGATATGAGGGGCAGTGAATTTGATAGAGATGGAAGGCTACTAGAAACAACAGTCATTGGTGTTGCAGATCAAATTGCATCTGCATCGACACTTTTGATGGGTGAGAGCTCTGAGGGTACTCCAGTAGTAATCGTAAGAGGTTTGGACTTGTGTGATGACTCTGATACTGTGAGTGATTTGATCAGACCGAAAGAGGAAGACTTATTTCGATGAAATATCCTGATACCAAAATTGTTGCATTGTGTGGTGGCATTGGAGGTGCAAAACTAGCCCTTGGATTGAACAATATCCTTGATCAGAAGAATCTAAGTATTATCACAAACACGGGAGATGATTTTCTATATTTGGGTTTTTATATTTGCCCTGATATCGACACAGTGATTTATACGCTTGCCGGTGTAAACAATCCTGATACTGGTTGGGGAAGAGAGGATGAAACATGGAAGACGCTTGATGTTCTAAAAGAATTGGGTGCAGATACCTGGTTTCAGCTCGGAGACAAAGATCTTGCATTGCATCTTTTCAGATCGAAAGAAAAAAGAAAGGGTGAACTCTTGACCACAATAACCAGAAAAATTACCAATAAATTTGGTCTAAAAACGAATGTTCTCCCAATGAGCAATCATGCGGTGCAGACCATACTTGAAACAGAAAATGGTGAGATATCTTTTCAGGATTATTTCGTGAGACAAAAATGCAGGCCAAAGGTCTCAAATATTCTTTTCAAATCCAAAAAACCAGTGGCAACAGATGCAGTTAAAAAAGCGCTATCGGATAAAAAATTAGATGGGATCATCTTCTGCCCTTCCAATCCTTATTTAAGCATTGATCCCATACTTTCAATCAATAAGATTAAGAAACTGATCGAAAATCAAAAGAAACCAAGGGTGGTTGTTTCTCCAATTGTTGGCAATGATTCAGTAAAAGGACCAACATCTAAAATAATGAATGAAATGGGTATCGAGGTTTCTTCTTTTTCCATCGCAGAACACTATAAAGGTTTAATCGATGGAATCATCATTGATGAGAGTGATAAATAGCAAGCAGACAAAATCAAAGAAATGGGCATTGAAGTCAAACTCTCAAAGATCATTGTTAAAACCAAAGAAGAGAAAACCAGGCTTGCAAAAGAGTGTATTGGATTCATTCAAGAGATTGCATCTTAAATGTGGGTAATCATTCCGATAAACGATTTTTCTAGATCATTCAGTAGGCTCTCATCGATCCTTGATCTGCAGCAAAGAATCAAGCTTGCAAAAAACTTATCCAGTCGATTGATTCATAAAATGACTGATTTAAATGAAGTCGAAAAGGTTGTTGCATTCACATCTGAAAAAATCTGGGCGAATGAATTAAATCATCCAAAATTAATTGTTCGAAGTGATGACGATACAAAGCCTCTAAAAGAGAAAATCGATTCCATTGCCGATTGGGTTCATAGCATGGGTGCAAAAAAAATGATGTATTTATCCATTGATCTCCCGCTTTTAGAAAAGGAGGACATCATAGAAATGATTGACTCACATAAAGATGGTCTAACACTTGTTGAAGCAAAAAAAGATGGCGGCACCAATGCGTTGATCAGTGACCTCCCCAGAAGAATCAATTTTCAATTTGGTACAGATAGTTTTCAGAAGCACATAGAAGCTGCAAAATCAGAAAAGCTAAGCATTAACATTCAATCGATTGAGAGATTGAGCTTTGATCTTGATGATCATGATGACTGGGAATTACTCATCAAATATTACCAACCAGAAAAAAACCCTCTGGAGATATCAAATTAGGATTGTGTTGAGCTGATGAAAAGGCTATAAAAGATTGATGTCAAAGCATGAATTAGATCATTACTTAACTTTACTCAACTCTTACGAGTTAAGTGATCTAATGCAAAAAGCAAGAGAGATCAGAGGGGATGATTCGAAGATCATCACCTACTCCAAAAAAGTATTTACATTACTGTACTTTTGCAAAAGCACCAAAAAAGCTCGATTCACCTTATTTAGAACCTGAGAAAGTTCTCTCGATTGCGGAGCAAGGTAAAGCCCAATATGTCAAAGAGGCTTTGTTTACACTCGGTGAGAAACCTGAAATGAGGTATCAGGTTGCAAAAGATCATTTAGAAAAATTGGGTTTCAAGACAACAATTGAATATCTGGGTTCAATGTCAAAACTGGTCTATGAGGAAACCGGTTTATTGCCGCACCTGAATCCTGGAAACATGACAATTGAAGAAATGGAGAAGCTCAGGGAATGTTCTGTATCAATGGGCATCATGCTGGAATCCAGTTCAGAGCGACTATGTCAAAAGGGTGGACCGCATTATGGGTCACCTGATAAAGATCCCATGGCTCGACTGGAAACATTAAAGAATGCTGGAAAACTAAGGATACCAATCACCACTGGTATTCTCATAGGCATTGGCGAAACGATTGAAGAACGAATTCAAAGCCTTCTTGATATAAGAAAGCTGCATCAAGATTATGGTCACATTCAAGAGGTAATCATCCAGAACTTCATCCCTAAAGAAAATACTAGAATGAAAAAGCATTCTCCTGCATCCAAAAAGGATCTTCTCTGGACACTGTCTGCAGCTAGGATCATTTTTGGCAAAAAAATGAATATACAATGCCCACCCAATCTGAATTCTGATTATCTAGATCAAATTTTAGATTGTGGAATTAATGATTGGGGTGGTGTTTCACCAATCACGATTGATCATGTCAATCCAGAGTCGCCTTGGCCACAAATTCAAAAATTAGAAGCATTAACAAATGATAAAGGATTGGAGCTTAATGAACGTCTTGCGATCTATCCAGAATACATAAAGGATGAATCTTGGTACGACAAAAACTTACAATCCGGGATCTTGGAACTTTCTGATTCTTCTGGATATGGAAGGCATGATCAGTGGCGATGCGGCGAGTCATTAACCATTCCTGAATCAGGAAATCATGATCATTGGATACCCAATAAAACAATAGATATATCTCATGAAGTCAGGGGGATACTTGATAAATCTTATTCTGGATCTGATTTGGATCATGATGAAATCACCAAGCTCTTTCATACGAGAGGATCTGATTATCTCTTTGTGCTCAATCATGCAGATAAACTGAGACAAGAAATAAATGGTGACAAAGTCACCTATGTGGTGACAAGGAATATCAATTACACAAATATTTGTAAGTATTCATGCCATTTTTGTGCATTCTCCAAAGGAAAAACAAAAGAGAATTTAAGAGGCAAACCTTATCTGATCGATAATGATGAGATTGCAGATAGAGCATTGGAAGCATGGTCCAAGGGTGCAAAAGAAGTATGCCTTCAAGGTGGAATACACCCGCATTATGACGGCTATACATATATCGATATTTGCAAAGCAATAAAAGAACGAGTTCCTGAAATCCATATTCATGCATTTTCTCCTTTGGAAGTTACACATGGGGCTAGCTCTTTGGGTCTTCCAATTGACACATATCTAGAAAAGCTCAAACAGGCTGGCTTGAGCACAATGCCTGGCACTGCTGCAGAAATCTTAGATGACGATATCAGAAAAAATATCTGTCCAGATAAATTAACTTCTCAGGAATGGGTTGATGTCATCAAAACAGCACATAGAGCAGGTATAAAAACCACATCCACAATCATGTTCGGACACACAGAACAACCATCTGATTGGTCCACTCATCTCATAGAATTAAGGGAGTTGCAAAAAGAAACAGGTGGCATCACTGAGTTCATTCCGCTTCCATATGTCAGCATGGAATCTCCAATGTACAAAAGAGGGAAAGCGAGACCAGGGCCAACATTCAATGAAGTATTGCTGATGCATGCAGTATCGAGAATAGCTTTAAATCCGTATATAAATAATATTCAAGCAAGCTGGGTTAAACTTGGTAAAGAAGGTGCATTGAGTTGCCTCAATGCTGGTGTAAATGATATGGGCGGCACTCTAATGAATGAATCAATTTCCAGAGCTGCAGGCAGTATTCATGGTCAAGAATTTGAAGCAAAAAGGATGGAAAAATTTATAAAAGATTGCGGAAGATTACCTCAGCAAAGGAACACACTCTACGAATCAATTCATTCAGATGAGATGTCAGAAATATCTTTTGACGTCAGCATTGATCACATGCAGTCATTTCTGGACAGTGCACATCCAGTTGTTTGATTAGCGATTAGGGTTTTTAGGAAACCATCCTTTTTTAACCCTGCCCTCTTGCTCTATCAACTCTCCAATACTCCAAAGACATGAGAAGCCAAAAACACCTAGAAAAATTGAGAAGAAAAGATTAGCTGTGTAGAGGGACCATATAACGAAACCCCAACCGATAACAAAGAAAACTGGCCAAACCTTCTTCCCAAAATAGTACTCAACTTTAATGACTACTGGGTGAAAGATACCGATGATTAAAAAGACGATTACGCCCATTGCAAGTCCTTCAAAATGCATATTTTCTCCTTTTATATGCCGGTTATCGACGAGATTATATCAGGAGTTCGATGTTTTGATAGATTTAGATTGACTCTAATGAAGCCCTCTATTCCATACATAAAAAACTCCTTTAAATATTAAAAATTTACTTGAATTGTTGTTGATAATGATTATCATCTTCTTATGATAATGATAATCGTTATCATTATAAATGAATAATAAATCCATTTGTATATTTTAATTATCAAAAGGCTAGGAAAAAATTATGTCCAATTATAAAAACCTGCTCTTTGCTGTTCTTTTCACATTCAGTGCTTCATTGATGATGCCTGTCTCTGCACAAAGTGATAGCGATGATGGGCAAGATTCAGATGTAGAAGAAATAGTTGTTAAAGGAAAAGTACTCTACTCTGATCAAGTTAATGCATTAAAGACTCCAGTCAGAATCTTAGATGTTCCCCAAACGCTATCAATTGTTACTGACGTCGATATTAAAAAACAAGGCTTTCGAGAACTTGGTGATATCGTAAGATACACTCCAGGTGTAAATACCTCCCAAGGGGAAGGACACAGAGATTCAATAGTATTTAGAGGTGTCCGATCAACAGCTGACTTTTATCTCGACGGTGTGAGAGATGATGTTCAGTACTATCGTTCTCTATACAACCTTGAACAAGTTGAGATTCTCAGAGGTCCCAATGCCCTATTATTTGGTCGTGGTGGTACAGGTGGTATGATTAATCGTGTTACCAAAAAAGCAGTAATAGGTGAAGAATTTGGCTTAGTTGATTTTGGTGCTGATACTTTTGGCGCATTTGATGTCGCAGCTGATTACAACTGGCAGACAGCCGATAATACTGCTCTCAGAGTCAATGTCCATGTTGACTCACTAGATAATCACAGAGATTTCTATGATGGTGACCGCACTGGATTCAACCCGACTCTAAGAATAAAAATGAGCGATCAAACAACTGTTGATCTTTCATATGAGTATGCTGACCATGAAAGATTTATTGATAGAGGAATTCCAACTGAGAATGGAAGACCGGTTGAATCACTAGAAAATATAACTTTTGGTACTTCGGATATAAATCTTACTACACTTGAAGCTCATATTTTGCGTGCAAATATCAGTCATGATTTTTCTGATTCTAGGAAAGGAAACCTGATAATCCAATCAAGTGATTTTGATAAAAGATATACAAACCTTTATGCATCAGGATACGACGGCACATTGGTTACACTCGATGGATACGATGACCCAACTGAAAGAGAGAATTTAATTGTCTCAGGGAACATCGTCAGCGAAATTGAAATGGGTGCAACTACTCATACTCTTCTAGTTGGTGCAGAAATTATCGATACCGATAATAAGAATCTCCGCTATGACACATACTGGTCAACCACTGGCAATGATAAAGAAAGCTTTCAAATCTCAAGGCCTTTGGATATTTCAGTCAATTCAGCTGGTGTTGCAACTGCTGTTGACTTTGTCACTAAGTTGAAGAGCCAAACTGAATCTGATATCAAAGTGAAGTCATTGTTCATCCAAGATCAGATTGATGTATCAGATAATCTTAAACTTCTTTTAGGTGGACGATTTGATAGTTTTGATATCACCGTAACCGATATAAAAGGCGGGTCTGCAGAATCAAGAAAAGATGAGGAGTTCTCTCCACGTGCAGGGATCATATACAAGCCAGAGGATAATATTTCTCTTTATCTCAGCTACAGTGAAAGTTTTCTTCCAAGATCAGGTGAACAGTTTAAGAAACTTTCATCCAGCAGTGCTAAATTGGATCCAGATGTTTTTGAAAGCACCGAAATTGGTGTGAAGTATGACATCTCTCCTGAGTTGAGTTTCACTGCAAGCTACTTTGACAGCGAACAGATTTTAGCCACTCCCGATGACACTGGTGAAGGAGCTGAAATCATAGGGCTTCAAGTAGATGGTTTTGAATTACAGCTTAAAGGTCAAGTGAATGAAAAGCTCTTCATGGCACTCGGCTATAGCAATATGGATGGTCAAACCAAATCCGGTGGAGAGCCAAGAGAAATCCCTAACAGTACTTTCTCATTATGGGCAATGTACCAAGTGAATGATCGATTCAGTTGGGGTCTAGGGATGACACGTCAAGGCGAATCAAATATCAGCAATGATAAGCCTGGATTGATTCTTCCTGATTATTCAAGGATTGACTTTGCAGTGAATTATGATGTGTCTGAAGATCTGCAAGTTTCATTAAATGTTGAGAATCTGGGTGATGATCTATATTTCCCTCACTCGCACAGTACGCATCAAGCGTCTGTAGGCGAAGGAATAAATGCTCGTCTCTCAGTTAGAAGAAGATTCTAATAGCATTTAATTTGGTGTCTCGTGATAACAAGCAGAAAATCACCCCCCGCTTTTATCTGAGTACCGATTTAGCAGTGGAGCTCAATGATCTAACAATCATTCCCTCTAACGACCTGAGCTCCTCTGCTATCTTGAGCAGAAATTACAGAATTTTATTTGATAAAAATTTAGATCTGATTAGAATTAATTTAAATGAAAATGATTATCATTTAAATTTAGAATAGCAAGCTGGAGTAACACTCATACCTTAACCTTTACCTGGCTTGCTTTTCTTTCTTTACGAGGAAAAAGATGAACGAATTCATTATTGTATTTAGAGAAAGCTTGGAGGCATGCCTGATTGTTGGAATCATATATACACTTCTTGAAAAAAATAATCTGATAAAAGAAATTCAACAACTATGGGCAGGTGTTGCAGCAGCAATCATTGCCAGTATTTTTGTTGCAATAGCTCTGAATAATATAAAAGAATCGATTGGGAATGAGTCATACACTGCTCTCTTTGAAGGAGTGTTTATGTATATTACTGCTGGCCTTCTTTGGTATGTAATCTTTTGGCTGTCCAAGCATGTAAGTGATAGAACAGGATTAGAAAATGAAACTAAAAATGCAATGAAGGCATCGGGATGGGGTGTTTTTCTTGTTGTATTTTTTGCAATTCTAAGAGAGGGATTTGAAACAGCAATATTCTTGATGGGCAGCTTCTCTATGACAGGCTCTTTTTCATATACTGGCTTTATTCTCGGGATGTTGATCGCAATCATGATTGGTTACTTTATTGTCATTCAAGGCAGAAGAATAAATCTGAAATCATTTTTTAGAGCAACCACCTTCCTCCTGGTTCTTTTTGCATCCGGAATGGTTGCTTATGGAACCCATGAAATGGAAGAATTTCTGGTCAAGGGAGATCGTTTGGAGTGGGTAGGATTGGAATCAAAATCAGAGAAATTGGCGTCTTTCTAAAAGGTTTTCTAGGTTATAACAGCAATCCAAACTGGATAGAGTTTATCTTTTGGATACTTTCTTTAATTCTTGGTATGAAACTATGGAGAAAATTCTATTTCCAAGAAGATTAGTATCTTGAAAATCTATTAATCAACCATATATCTTCTTTGTGGATGCCAAAGATGGGTCCACGCAAATTAATAATTAACTTGCTTAAATAAGGAGAAAATTATGGTTAATACATTATTTGACACAGTATGGAGAGACATCTCTCCGTTTGCTGTTGGTTTTGATAGAACATTTGATGCGCTATCAATCATGGCAAACTCAAAATCACAAAGCATCAACTATCCCCCATATAACATAAGGAAAGTCAGTGATGAGAAATATACCATTGAACTGGCAATTGCTGGTTTTGATGAGGAAGACATTGATGTAGAAGTACAGGGTGAAACCCTGACTATCTCTGGCAAGAGGCCAAATGAGGCGTCGGAGGGTCTTCTTCACCAAGGCTTGGCTGCTAGAAACTTCGTCCGAAAATTTGTGATTTCTGACGATATGGAGGTTAAGGGTGCAGCACTTTCAAATGGAATGCTCTACATTGGCATGGAGAGACTGATCCCTGAACACAAAAAGCCAAAGAAAATTAGTTTAACAACAAAGAAAAAACTACTTGGATAGCAAATGGATTTGGGGAGATCATCGGTCTCCCCTATCCACCTTCAAAAAAGGTCCCTGATGGAGGGTGAAAGATATGCAGATGCAATTTTTACACCTGAAATGATCGCTGCCAGCTGAAGTAACTCTTGAGATAGTGATGAGGAGATATTTATCTCTGGCATCATCATTCCACTAATCAAAACTCCTGTAGTTGCAAGAATCCATAACTCCCTTGAGTTTCTGATAAAGAAAAACATCAAGATGTCACTGATAAAAGCTAGAAGCAGGCAGATTAGTTGTACGTAAAACCAATCACTGAAACCATCCAATGCCAACTGGCCCCAATATCCATTAATTGATTCTGGAAAAGGGTAAGAAAAATCCAAAAGATATCCAGCCAACACCAAAATGATTGGTCCTATGACCAGCATTCTGAAATAAGTCGAATAGTTCATATAATCTATAAAACCTCGTTTGCAATCACTTCAATTGCCTTCTGCCCAACATTTCCAAGAACCAATGTTCCTATCTTTCCGGTCTTATCGAGCTCTTTCCAATGTGACAGTTGTTCGATAATCCGTTCTTTTGGTCCAACGAGTGTACATTCGTCAATGAGTTCATTTGGCACTGCCATTGCTGCTTCATCTTTTTTACCTTCAAGATATAAATCTTGAATCTTTTCTGCAGCTTCCTCATATCCTAGTCGTTTCGCGTAGTCATTATAAAAGTTTTTAGATTTTGCACCCATTCCACCTATATATAGGGCAAACATAGGTTTCATGGCCATATAACAAAAATCAATATTGTCTCCCATGGCAACCGGAACGAATGGTGCAACATCAAAATTGTCATAACTCTTTTCTTCAGAGGATTTAGCAAAGCCTTCTTCAACGTATTCTCCAACAAGGTCAAATTTTTCAGGATTCATCCAAATAGGAAAAACGCCATCTGAAACTTCACCGGCGCATCTTAGGCCCGCAGGAGTAATGGAGGCTGTATAGATTTTAAGATCTGCTGTGCTGTGAAGAATGCTCTTTAGTGGTTTTCCCAAACCTGTTGAACCCTCACCTTTGAATGGTATCTGGTAGTGATGACCTTCAAATTGAAGTGGCTCTTCTCTGGCAATTATTTTCCTGATGATGGATATATATTCTTTTGTTCTCGTCAGAGGTCGGCCATAAGCCTGTCCATACCAACCTTCAACAACTTGGGGTCCAGATGGTCCCAAACCCAGTAAAAATCGATTATCAGATAGTGCATTTAGTGATATGGCGGTCATTGCTGTCATTGCGGGTGTTCTTGCCTGCATTTGCATGATTGCAGTTCCTACCTTTATTTTGGAGGTTTGAGCGAGCACATAAGATGCAACCGATACAGCGTCAGAGCCATAGGATTCTGCGGCCCAGACTGAATCAAAACCCATCTTTTCAGCAAACAATATATCATCCATGGGAATCTTAAGTTTTGATGGTGAGTAACCGAGTCCAATACCTAATTTCATTTTAAAAGCCTTTTATCAATTGGAAATTAGAATCATTATAGAATGAAGGGATATGAATGCAAAAGAATCCCGTCGAACTCTTTGGATTTTGATGAAATTTATTTTCAATATCAATTAACTGACCTGTAGAATGATCCCCTAGCTTTGAATTAATAGAAGTTAATTAATGTCTAAACTTAAAGAAAAATGGATAACAACTGCCAAATCTGAACTGAAAACAGATGAAATTGAAAGTCTTGATTGGCATACGCTTGAGGGCATAGATGTAAAACCAGTCTATTCCTCTGAGGATCTATTGGAACTCGAGCATCTAGATACGATGCCTGGAATTGAGCCATTCCTTAGAGGTCCAAGAGCCACTATGTATACAAAAAGACCATGGACAGTCAGACAATATTCTGGATTTTCAACTGCAGAGGAATCAAACAAGTTTTATCGTGAGAATATAGCGGCTGGACAAACTGGGCTATCTGTTGCATTCGATTTAGCAACACACAGAGGTTATGACTCGGATCATCCGAGAGTCACAGGTGATGTAGGTAAAGCTGGTGTAGCAATTGATACCGTTGAAGACATGAAAATGTTGTTTGATCAAATACCACTGGAGAAGATGTCTGTCTCAATGACCATGAATGGAGCTGTTATACCCATCATGGCAATGTTTGTTGTAGCTGCTGAAGAACAAGGTGTTGAGCAGTCAAAACTCAAAGGCACGTTACAGAATGATATCCTCAAAGAATTCATGGTCAGAAACACCTATATTTATCCTCCCAATGACTCAATGAGAATAGTTGCTGATATCATTGAATATTGTTCTCATAATCTACCTCAATTCAATACCGTTTCAATTTCTGGATATCACATGCTTGAAGCAGGTGCCACTTGCACACAAGAGCTTGCTTATACACTGGCTGATGGATTGGAATATGTAAGATCTGCTATGAATAAAGGCCTAGATATCGATGACTTTGCCCCGAGATTATCATTCTTTTTTGGGATAGGAATGAACTTCTTCTTCCTATGGTCTGAGATGATTGAAAATGAATTTTCTCCAAAAAATCCAAAGTCTTTGATGCTCAGAACTCATTGTCAAACATCAGGTGTAAGTCTCACCAGTCAGGACCCATACAACAATATAGTCAGGACAACCATAGAGGCCATGGCAGCGGTTTTGGGTGGAACGCAATCATTGCATACAAATTCATTTGATGAGGCATTGGCTTTACCAACTCCCTTTTCTGCTCAAATTGCAAGAAACACGCAATTGGTTCTAAGAGAAGAATCTGGTTTGACAAAAGTGGTTGACCCACTTGCTGGCTCTTACTATCTAGAATCTCTTACTGGTTCAATGATCAATGAAACCAAAAAGCTCATACAAGAGGTTGAGGATCTTGGAGGAATGACAAAGGCAATTCAAGCAGGGGTGCCAAAATTAAGAATTGAAGAATCAGCAGCAATCAGGCAAGCAAGAGTGGATAAAAAAGAGGATGTTATTGTTGGTGTAAATGCTTATCAAAACAAGGATCAAAAAGAAGTCGATATACTTTCAATAGATAACGAGGGCGTCAGAGACCAACAAATCAGCAAGCTTGAATCAATTAAAAAAGAAAGAAATGAAGAAGCATGTCAGAATGCATTGGCTGAACTAGAAAAATGTGCAGCTGATGATGGTAACTTGATGGCATCTGCGATTGAAGCAGCAAAACATCGAGCAACGGTTGGTGAAATCTCAATGGCAATGGAAAAAGTCTTTGGGAGGCATCAGGCAGTTTCTCAATCGATTAGCGGTGTTTATCGAAAAGAGTATGAGGGCGATGAAGATTTTATGAATGTTGAAGATAAAGTTAATGAATTTGAGAAGTCTCATGGTAGAAGGCCTAGAATTTTAGTGGTCAAACTGGGTCAGGATGGACATGATCGAGGTGCGAAAGTGATTGCTACAGCCTTTGCAGATATGGGGTTTGATGTTGACATCGGCCCACTTTTTCAGACACCTGAGGAAGCAGCGAGAGATGCAATTGAAAATGATGTTCATATCATTGGAGTATCCACACAAGCTGCTGGGCATAAAACATTGGTTCCAATACTGATGAATTCTCTTGCAGAACAAGGTTCAGAAAATATACTGGTCGTCTGTGGCGGAATCATTCCTGAACAAGACATAGAAGCACTTAAAGATTGTGGTGTCGCTGCAGTATTTGGTCCAGGAACGAATATCACAAAAGCAGCATTGAATGTAATTGATATGATTCTCTAAAGAGCATGAAAGAAAACATAAAAGAATTAGAAAAAAGAAAGGCTGCTGCCAAATTAGGTGGCGGAGAAGAGCGGATTAAAAAACAGCATGCCAAAGGCAAACTGACTGCTAGAGAACGACTAGATATCCTGCTAGATGATGGATCCTTTCAGGAGCTCGATATGTTTGTAGAACACAGAGCTGTTGACTTTGATATGGATAAACAAAAAATTCCTGGTGATGGTGTGGTTACAGGATACGGGAAGATCAATGGAAAGTTGGTTTATGTTTTCAGCCAAGATTTTACTGTATTTGGTGGATCACTCTCAGAAACACATGCTGAGAAAATCTGCAAAGTCATGGATCATGCGGTGAGAAACGGAGCACCTCTCATTGGTTTAAATGACTCAGGAGGCGCCAGAATTCAAGAAGGCGTGGTTTCACTCGGTGGTTATGCAGAAGTCTTCAAAAGGAATGTGCTTGCATCTGGTGTTGTTCCACAAATATCGCTCGTTATGGGGCCATGTGCTGGTGGAGCAGTATATTCCCCTGCAATGACTGACTTTATTTTTATGGTTGAGGATAGTTCATATATGTTCGTAACAGGTCCTGATGTAGTCAAAACAGTTACACATGAAGAGGTTACGGCAGAAGAACTGGGTGGAGCATCCACGCATAGTCAAAAATCTGGTGTAGCTGATCTAACATTTGAAAATGATACTGATGCCCTATTGATGACAAGAGAGTTCATGAGTTATCTCCCACAGAGCAATCAAGAGCATCCTGAGACTATAGAGTGCAAAGACTCAACTGAACGAGAGGAGCCTGCACTTGATACTTTGGTCCCACAAGATCCTTCAAAACCTTATGATATAAAAGAAGTCATTCATAAGGTTGCTGACGAAGGTGAATTCTTCGAACTTCAACCAAAATATGCACAAAATATCGTGACAGGATTTATTCGGCTTAATGGATCAAGCATTGGTGTGGTTGCCAATCAGCCAATGGTACTGGCTGGCTGTCTTGATATTAACTCCTCAATCAAGGCCGCTCGTTTTGTTAGATTCTGTGATGCATTCAATGTCCCCATCTTAACCCTTGTTGATGTTCCAGGTTTCATGCCAGGCACTTCTCAAGAGTATGGTGGAATCATCAAGCACGGCGCGAAGCTTCTGTTTGCCTATGCCGAAGCAACTGTTCCAAAAGTCACTATGATTACGAGAAAAGCTTATGGTGGAGCTTATGATGTGATGAGTTCGAAACACATCAGGGGTGATATAAATTTTGCTTGGCCATCTGCAGAAATAGCTGTCATGGGACCCAAAGGTGCTGTTGAGATTATCTTCAGACAAGATATTGGGGATGAGGAAAAGATAGAAAAAAGGACTCAGGAATATACTGAAAAATTTGCCAACCCGTTCATTGCTGCGAGTAGAGGATATATCGATGATGTAATCATGCCGCATAATTCTAGAAAAAAACTGATTGAATCATTTGAGATGCTTAAGAATAAGCATCAAGAAAACCCCTGGCGTAAACACGACAACATCCCACTCTAGGAATAAATATGTTTAAGAAAATCTTGATCGCAAATCGCGGAGAAATAGCTTGTAGAGTTATTCAGACCTGTAAAAAAATGGGCATTAAAACCGTGGCAATCTATTCAGATGCAGACGAAAACGCTTTGCATGCTGATCTCGCTGATGAAGCCATTTGTATTGGTGGATCAAGCTCTGCAGAAAGTTACCTTGTAATAGAAAAGATCATTGATGCTTGCAAAAAAACCAAAGCGGATGCAGTTCACCCCGGTTATGGTTTCCTTTCTGAGAATGAAGAGTTTGCTAAAGCACTGGAAGAAAACAGCATTGCTTTTATAGGCCCCAATCACAAAGCAATTGTGAGTATGGGAGATAAGATTGAGTCGAAAAAGATTGCTGAAGAAGCAAGTGTCAATGTCATCCCTGGTTATACGAAAGCAATAAAAGATGAAAAAGAAGCTGTCAAAATTGCAAAAGAAATAGGTTATCCAGTGATGCTGAAAGCAAGTGCTGGTGGTGGCGGCAAGGGAATGAGAGTCGTGAATAACGATGATGAATGCGTTGATGGCTTTCAAAGGGCAAAGAATGAGAGCAAGGCCAGCTTTGGAGACGACAGAATTTTTGCAGAAAAATTCATCACGGAACCGCACCACATAGAAATTCAAATTCTTGCAGATAAAAAAGGCAACGCGATATTCTTAGGTGAGCGAGAATGCTCAATCCAAAGGAGACATCAGAAAGTAGTCGAAGAGGCGCCCTCTCCATTTATCAATGATCAAACAAGGCAAGAGATGGGTGCACAAGCCATAGCACTAGCAAAAGCAGTGGATTATGAGTCTGCCGGTACTGTTGAGTTTATTGTTGACAAAAATCAGAATTTTTATTTCCTAGAAATGAATACCAGATTACAAGTTGAGCACCCTGTTACTGAAATGGTAACAGGTATTGATTTGGTAGAACAAATGATCAAGGTAGCTTATGGAGAAGAGCTTGAAATTAAACAAAGTGATATAAAAACCAACGGATGGGCGATTGAATCAAGAGTATATGCTGAAGATCCATATCGAGAGTTTATGCCCTCAATTGGAAGATTATCAAAATACTTAACCCCAGATCATTCAGAAAATGTCAGAGTTGATACAGGCATTCGTGAAGGCAGTGAAGTATCCATGTTTTATGATCCTATGATTGCAAAGTTGATTACTCATGGTGAAAACAGAGACAAGGCAATTGAAAATATGATGAGTGCAATAGATCAGTACGTCATTGATGGTCTGTCTCATAATCTCAATTTCCTGAGCTCAATCATGCACAATGAAACCTTTCAATCTGGCTACACAACAACAGATTTTATTGAGCAAGAATACTCTGATGGCTTCAAAGGCGAGGCGATCACTGAGAAAGAATTTGAAGTTTTTGCATCCATATTGGGTGCTTGCCATCTTTTAGATCAAATGAAGCTTAACTCTCTTTATGTGAATGAGAAAAAATTTATTGTGAGTTTTGAAGAGAAGAATATTGAAATCAACATAAAAAAAGATGGGGATAATTTTGTAACTCATGTCGACAACAATGAATACCATTTATC
>LUMP01000638.1_pt1 | contig 17220 bp, 28 predicted proteins | sample 729641 | NCBI WGS metagenome assembly LUMP01 (sample SAMN03860260, study PRJNA289734) | marine metagenome | biome: seawater column; feature: ocean; material: water; isolation source: Red Sea water column Station 12 - depth 47m | place: Saudi Arabia: Red Sea | collected 2011-10-15 | depth 47 m | reverse complement strand
CAACAAGATGGGAAATTTGTTTCTTTAACTGATAAACTTAGTAACAAATCTAAGGATGATGATGTACAATGAGTATTACTTTAGAAATTGGAACGCAAAATTATCTCGATGATTTACTTTGTATAAAAAAACATCTTTCTCATATGGAAAGTCTCTTGAGTTGTTATGCAAGTTATAATGTTAGTGAACCTTCATCAAAATTTGGTTGGACATTTTTCAAATTAGAATTCAAATCTAACTTTCAAATTAGTATATCTGAAAAATTTTCTGATATTCTTGCAAAATATCAATACAATGATGATGTAGGAAAATTTACCAAATTTATGAGTGATTATTTTGTTGCTAGAGGTTGTAACGTTAAAGTAAAATCTATTACCTAAACTCTTCTTCCTCTTTTACCACCTTTCTTTCTGGTAGTATCATGAGGAATTGGTGTAACATCATCAATTCTTCCAATTTTAAATCCGCCTCTTGCTAGTGCTCTAATAGCTGCTTGTGCACCAGGACCTGGAACTCTAGAACCAACTCCTCCAACTGCACGAACTCTAATATGAAATCCTGTGAATCCTTTTGTTCTTGTTGATTCAACAACTGCGTTTGCTGCTTTCATTGCAGCAAATGGTGATGATTCGTATCTATCTGCATTTACATGATTTCCACCAGTACTAATGGCAACTGTTTCACCACCGGTAAGATCTGTCATATGGATAATTGTATTATTATAACTGCTGTAAATATGAGCAATTCCCCATTTTTCTGGACCTTCTTTTTTAGTCTCAGGTTGATTTTGTTCTTCAACTGTTGCCTCAGTCTCTTGTTCTTCAACTACTGGCTCAGTTGTCTCAACTGGTGCTTCTACTTCAGCTTCTATTTCTGACAATGCTTACCAGATCTTAAAGGGTTTAAAAAACATTGATTTCTCAGATTCCTAGAATTATGGTCACTTGACTTAAAATTATTCATTATTGATATACTATGGTTTTCACATAATTTTGATGGCATCTATTATTTTATTGGCAATTATTGTTGCTGTTTCAGCTGCGTTATTGGGTTCTTTTTTAATCCAATCTTCAACATCGATCAATGATATTATTTTATCACCTGTAGAAGAAAAATGTCAAGAAATTGCAAATGAAGGATACAAAATGCATACTCTTTATCCTAATTCAAACCCAGATGAACTTCTAGAAGATGATAAGAAACGATTACTCTATCTTGATGATTTATGGATGAAAGAATGTGTATCTGTTTTACCATCTGAATCAATTTTTAAAATTGTAAATAATGTTCAAAGAGATATTTCATTTGGTGAATAATTATTTAAAATGTTTCCAGCCTAAATCTTCTAACTTAGTTTCACCCATTTGATTTTTTAAATATACTCCATTTCCCACTGTAACATAACCAATCTCAAAAATTGGTGTTTTCAATAATTTTGCATTTTTCATAATAATTGCTTTAAATTTTGAAGGTATGGTAAACACAAATTCATACTCCTCTCCTCCATGAAAAACTATAGACTTTGAATCAATTTTTTGATTTTTTAAATAATTATCTAAATCTTTGTTAATTGGTATTTTATTTACAACAAATTTTTTTTTGCTTTGTTTTGCCATTTCATTTAATGTAGTGGATAATCCATCGCTAGAGTCCATTGATGATGTAAAATATTTTTTATTTTTTAAACCATAATTTAATCTAGGTTTTGGAGTTGTTACTGATTTGATTGATTTTTTTATTAAATTGTCTATTTTTTTATAATTTCCTAATAGGATTTTTAATCCAAATGACGTATAGCCAAATGGTCCTGTGGTAAAAATCAAATCTCCATTTTTGCAACCTTTTCTAGTAACAATATTACTTGAACTTCCAAAAATACAAACGTTAAAGACAATTTCTTTACCCTCATTTGTGTCTCCTCCAATAATTGAGATTCCGTATTCTTTACATGCTTTTTTAAATCCATTTGCTATGTTGGAAATTTCTTTAATTGAAATTGATTTAGGTAGATTAATTGAAACTATCCCGTATTGAGGTTTTACTCCTTTAGATGCAAAATCACTTACACATGCAATTATGCTCTTACGTGCTGCATCAGATAATTTCATTTTATGGGGAATATCTGTACTTTGAACCATAGTGTCAGTTTTTGCTATGATACTTGTTTTCCCAAGTGTAAATTTTTCAACATCTTCAGAAACAAATTTTTTGTTTCCCATTTTTTTTTGAAAAATACTAATTATTTTACTTTCATCTAATTTTGTCATAATTTTCTTTTACCATTTTTGTTGTTTCATTAATAATCGATATGCATTTTTCTTTATCATTTGATTCTCCAGAAATTCTAATAATATCTTCAGTGTTTGATTTTCTAATTAAAATCCATGTATCTTCATCTATGATTGCTTTAACTCCATCTCTTGTATCTATTTCTTGATATTTTTTAATTAAATAATTTTTCATGTTGTTAATTATTTCATCATGAAATTTTGAATTCACAATAATTTTTTCTCTAATCTGAAAATAATTTTCCATGTAATTAATTATTTCAGAAAATTTTTGATTTTTCAACATTGATGCTATTAAACCACTTGTAAGAATTCCTTCTCTACAATAATTGAATTCTGGCAAAATAAATCCTGCACTGCTTCCTTCTCCTCCAGCTTGGGACTCATTTTTTATCATGTCTTCAATAACATTTGCTTCACCTACTTTTGATCTTACAACAGTTCCTCCTTTTTCTTTGATGAATTTTTCAATTGCTATACTTGTGTCTAAACTTAACACAAATTTTTTGTATCCTAATTCTAATGATTTTGCAACACCTAAGCCTAATGTTACATCTGGTGTCTGTTTTTTTCCATTTCTAACAACAACTAAGCGATCTCCATCTAAATCAAATGCAAATCCAATTTCTTTATCATTTGTCATCTTGGATAATTCAATTAATTCCTCTGAAGTGGGATCTGGACCTCTTGAACAATCCAAAAGTTCCTTGTTTATCATTTTTACATTACATCCAAGATTCTGTAACAAATCATTTGCAAAATCTTTTGCTGCTCCTCCTCCATTATCAATTACTATTTCAGGCGGATTTGCTATTTTACCAATAATTTTTTTAGCATCTTCAACATATGTAGATTTTATTTTCTGGATTTTACCAATTTTTGATTTCAAAATTTTTTGATGATTAATTATACTGGGAAGTTCTTTTTCATTGATTCCTCTTCCTTCTAAAATGAATTTCATACCGTTCCATTCAATTGGATTATGAGATGAAGAAATTATTATTCCTGCACCGTATTTTCTTGATTCTCTAAAAACTACTGGGGTCGGAACCATCCCTAAATCAAATACATCAATTCCATTTTTCATTAAAACTGCACTAACAGTGTCTTGAATCATTTTTCCAGATGGTCTAGTATCCCTTCCTACTACACATTTTCCTGATTTAATTAATGATGAAAAATTATTAGTAAATTCAATTATTTCTTTTAGATTGAGATCTTCTCCAAATATTCCTCTGATTCCTGAAATTGTTTTTTTCAATTATTCAAAGTCGGAAAGGCTTTTTATTAACTCTGATGGATTAATCCAAACGTGCCTTGGTAGCTCAGCCTGGTAGAGCACCTGATTCGTAATCAGTAGGTCGCGGGTTCAGATCCCGTTCAAGGCTTTATCTAATATCAAATTTATAAAATCTTTTGAAAAAATTATTGGATTATTCATCTAATGTTTCAATATCTATTTCTAATTCTTTACCTAAACCTATCCACCATTGTTTAGTTTGTTCTGTCATGTTCCCTTTTACTTTGTTAAAATGCTCCTTAATAGATCTGTCGGTTGATAAATTATTGATCATTTGATAATTTTTTGTAAAATAATTTTATTCTAGACCTGCTTGTTTTCTCTTTTTCTTTCTATACAAAATGATCATCAGAGTTGCACCTGCACATCCCCAAAATAACGGTGATAATCCAGAATCAATATTTGGCTCAAAAACACCAACAAAGCCTAAACTCATTATTGCTACAAGTACTATTCCTATAATTTCTAAGATTTTTGACATGTTTTTCTATCCTCTTTCTAGAATCAAAAAGATATATGGTTTTGTAAAATAGGTAATACATGGACAAGTATCTGACAGTAATCTTAATTTTCATGGTTGTAGGAATCATTATTTCTTGGATCTCACCAACGACTGGAGAAGTTCGTGAACAACCATTTCTTCTATTATTTTATGGTTCAATTGCTGGAATAATCTTTATTCTATTTTACGGTGGATACAAAGACAAAAAAGCACGAGAGAAACGCGACGCTAAAAGAAAAAGATCTAAAAAGAAATAAAATTAAAGTTCTAGACCAAATGATTCTGCAATACTTGAAAAATTAGCATATGATTCTAAGTATTGTCTTCCTTTAGAGGTAATAACAAAGGTATTTTTTCCATCATATTCAATTTTATTGATTAAACCTGCACCAGTCAAATTTGTTAGAAATTTTGATAGTCTTGAATGTGATAAATTTGCTTTTGTAAGAAGGGATGTTGTTTTGATACCTTCTTGACCTGATAATTGGGTAGCTGTCAATAGATCTGCAACAATTTGCATACTAGTTCTATAAGCTACCATGTGGTGTATAGTGAAAAACTCCGATATAAGGGTATTACAATTGATACAGATCAGATAAATAAGCTCTACCTGTATTTTTGTATAATGTCCTCTGAATCATCAATACCATGGTTTGATGATTTTGTAGGTGTTGCATATAGGTACTATGATCTTAGAATGAATGTAGTTCCTTTAATAGCTGATAGAAAACAATCAGCTTCAATCTGGCATGATACAATTCATTGGTGGGTAGATCCATCAATTAAAATTCGATTCGTTGAAATGGAAAATGATTATTGGTTTATCATGTTATGAACGATTCAAAAAGGGTAGTGGTGGTGAAGCATATCTCAGATTAGGAGAGTATACAGAAAAATCTCTTAGCGATGCAAAAAAAGGTGATTTATGCAGTTGTGGTCATGAAGCAAATGATCATGATGAAGGAGATGATGATGTTTGTTTGTGGAATGATTGCAGTTGTAAAGTGTTTTCTAGTTTCCAAGTAAATTTATTGAAAAGAAAAAAAACTATTACTGATATCAAATTTTTAGAAGAAAAAGATGTTAAAGATGATCCACTAGTATGGAATTGCTTTAATGTAAATAAATATTCAAAGACAGAATAAACTTAATCCAAATCTTTGTTAACTCTAATGTGATCCCCTGGATAATGCTCATCAACTTTTTTTGAATAACATTTTCCACACATTGTTCCTTCTATTCCCCATTCGTCCATTGGATTATAGCGTTGTTTTACTTTCTCGTTACAAATAGTACATTTTTCTTTTAATCCCAATGTGCTTTTTTCTCTCTTTTATCGATATAAAAAACATACTAGATTCTTCCTAAATGAGAAAATTATGTTAAATAATACATATTTCTCATTAAATTAGGTAGCTAGTTTAACCAATGTAAACCTCCTGCAAGATTTTTACTTGGTTAGACTACTGCCTTTCAAATCAAAATAAATTATTTGCAATTTTTCTAATTGCCATAATTTCATCTTCTTCTTGTCTGATTTTTTTATCTATTACTCTGAGCATTGTGTCATTCCACACATGTTGAGAGAAGAAATTGTGTTTTGTATTTGCTAATTCAATTTCATCGTCTACTACTGTATCTTCTAGAAATTTTGTCACAATTACATCTGTAAGTTTTAAAATTCTACTATTAAGCTTAAAACTATGAAAAATTGGTTCTAATTTTCTTATATCTGATTTAAAATCTCCTTTTGATTCTAAAATTTTTTTATGAAGTATTCTGAAATATACTGCCACAAAGAATAATGTGGCATATCTTTTTGTTTTATGACCTCCCTGTTTTCCATATTTCAAAGACTTTTTTGCAAATTCTTTTACAAGATATGGATATAGAATGATTCTATAATCATCTTTTAGATTGTCATTAAAAATTTGATCATATTTACTACCTCTTGGAAGAAATTGAGCTGGAGAACTGTATGATTCAGTAGGTCTTTGTTCAATTCCTGCAACTAATGACTGAATCGCATCTTTTGCTACAATGACTTTTTTATGATTATCTGGAAGATAGTTATTGTAAGCTATATCTCCTCCATATTCTAATTGCTTTGATTTTGTTTTTGTGTCAAATGAGCCTGCTTGAATTTCATAAAAATATCCACAGTTCTTTAATTGTGATTTAATTGATTTATGAAAATCCATTAATGAAACTAAATCTTTTCCTCTAACAGAATTTTGAGAATTTCTGTATTTTGTAATATTATTTTGTTCTTGTTCATCATCAGCTTTTATTATTGTCACTGTCATTGAACCGTCCATATTTTTTGTTCTCTTTGAATGATCTAAAATTGAATTTGATGTTTGTGCACCGTTAACAATTTGTGGAGCAAAAAGTTCAATCATATTTTCTCCCAACTCTGTAAAATCACTAACTACAATTGTTATTCCATTATTGTAAAAAAAGAATTTTCCTGGATTTGTTTGTAAAGTATCTCTTAATCCTTTGTTGACTGTAGTCTTAAATTGCATCCACTGTCTAATGTTTGATTCAAAAACATAATCACGATTTTTACTCACAAATTCTGTTAATTCACGTAGTTTTAAAATTCCTAAAATGGTATTTTCATGTCTGAGCATTCTTTCTAATTTTATTGATGATTTTTTTCCTGCAGCTGGTTTTTTTATTCTATCCCATAACCTTTGAATTATTTTTTCTTCATCAATTATTTCTACTAATTCATCTTGATAATCGACTTTTTGATCTGTAACATAACAACATTTTATTTTTAGATTTTTTTCTTTAATTTTTGTAACAAGTTGAGCTAATTCTGGTCTCATTGTTCTAATATCTTTTGTAAGTAATCGTTTAGCGTCCTCTTTGAATTTTGCAATTGCTTCAAGGGAATGCGATGTTCCATATTTTGATTGAAATAATCTAACTGTATTATCTGAAAAATCTACAGGTAGGTATGCGTCAATTCCTAAATCATTTGCACCATCGACAATTGCATCTGCTGCATCATCTTCTGTAGCCTCAAAAACTCTAGTTAAAATCCACTGTAGGAAATTATTGCCTTTCTCTACTTCACTTTTTGAATCTTCTGCATAATCATGAATACTTTCTCTGATGTTTTCTGCAAATCCTTCCAAAGGTGGGCTCGAATTTTTCTGTACTAATAATGCCTGTGAACCTGGAATGTATTCTAATAACCCATTAGGATTTTGTGACATCAATTTTTGTAATGTATTATATATTTAGAGAATTAGGTAATTGTGTAATAACTCTCAAATGGATATGAAATGAAATGATAAAAAAAATAATCGCTTTGGCAATAATATTGGGAATATCGGTAACTGTAATTGGTTTGTCATTTTCTGGATTAGATTCTGAAGAAGTTGCCTCTGAAGAAATTACCTCTGATGAAACTAGTTTACAAACTGAAGAAGTAATGCAAGCAGATGTTATCATACCTACAAAGGTTTCACGTCCTGGATGTGATGTTGAAGATGTGTGTTATATTCCATCTAAGATTGTTATACAAAAAGGCGATTCTGTTACTTGGTTAAATGAAGATTCTGCTTTTCACACTGTAACATCTGGATTCTATGGAGAACCAACTGAACTCTTTGATAGCGGTTATCTAGATCCTTACCAGTATTACACATTATCTTTTGATGAAATTGGTACATATGATTACTACTGTGTATTACATCCCTGGATGTTTGCTCAGGTAATAGTAGAATAAAGGTACCCGAGGGAGTCGAACCCCCTTGTATAAGCTTTGCAGGCTCACGCATAACCGTTCTGCCAGAGTACCGTTTTGAAAAACACGAAATGAACAATTAAACTCTTTAGATTATTATTTGTTAAATGATTTTGAAGCTAATTTCACATCTTCAGCTTTGATTGTTTTTCTACCTGCATGTGATGCCATATCGACAGCATTTTTAGCAATATCTTCTGCAATATCTTCTATAATTCTTCTTAATTCATCAGCAGATTCATCACTGACTCTTTCTGCACCTGATTTTTTTAAAATTCTGTACATTGCAGATAATCCCAATTCTGAAGATTTCATGTTTTTTCTTTTTCTTTTTTGGGAAAAAACTTAATGAGTGAAAAAATATCACTAAGGAATCGATTTATACAGACAATATTCAAAATTTATTAGACTATGACTTGGTTATTTGATTCTCATATCCATCTATCAGATTCTGCTTATTTACCTGAAATTGATTTTATTTTAACTCAAATGAATTCTTTAAAAATTAAAGCATGCTGTGTTTCTATGAATTTTGAAAATTCACAATCAACTCTTTCTCTATCAAAAAAAAGTGAACTTGTTTTACCCTTTATTGGAATTCATCCTGAATGTGCAAATGATGATGATCTTGAAAAAATTAATCAATTAATTGAATTAAATCAAAATTTAATTTCAGGGATTGGGGAAATTGGTTTAGATCCTACTTATTGTCAAAATGATGATGATACTAAGAGACAAATTCACGTCTTTGAATCTCTACTTTCATCAGCAGAAAAATTTCAAAAACCTGTATCCATTCATTCTAGAAAAAGTCTTGATGATATTTTTGAAATAATGACTTCATATAATACAAAACATGCTTTGTTGCATTGGTTTGATGGAAGTAAAAAACAACTTCAAAAAGCCATGGATATGGATTTCTTTGTGTCATTTGGACCTGTAATGATTTATGCTAATGATAAACAGAGTTTATTGTCAAAAGCCAATGAATCAAAAATTCTTGTTGAAACTGATGGCCCTGTAAGATTTTCTAGATGTTTTGAAATGAAATCCGGAAAGATCAGCTTTATACCTAGTGTAATTTTTTGTGCCTCAAAAATTCTTGAAAAAACATTTGATGATATGTCATCGGTTTTAGAGGAAAACACAAAACGATATCTTGGAATATAGGTATAAAATACCCCATTCGTTAATTCATGCGTGGATAGAATAAAACGTCTTTCATTTGAAGTATTAAATGACCATAAGACAAAATTCGGTGAAGATTTTACTGAAAACAAAAAAGCATTAAATCAAATCTCTATTATCCGCTCAAAAGGATTGAAAAATAAAGTTGCAGGTTATATTACAAGATTTAATAAAAAACAAACCCTCCACGAACAATACAAACAAGATAATGTTGATTCATCTAATACTGATGAACAAGACTCTTCATTAGAAATTACAGATTCTGAAGATATTTCTGAAACAGTTGAAGAAATCACTCTTACAAATGAGGACGTCGAAGAAATCAATGCTACAAATGATTCTGTTGAAGAAAAATCTGAATAATTAATTAAATATTAATTTCTAAATTGATAATAAGATATTGAAATGATCACAATTAAACTAGTTGGAGGTGCAAAAAAATCATTTAATTCTGAACAACTACAAATTGAAAAATCTGATTTATCTGTAAATGAATTACTTGAACATTTGTTAAAAATTAAACCTAGTAACACTTCTGAACTAGACATTGAAAATCTCCTAATTGCAATTAACGGTTCTGATTCTTCAGCTATGGATGGTAAAGACACAATGATTTCTAATGGAGATATTGTAAGTATTATTCCAATTATTCATGGTGGTTCTTCAAAAAAACTTTCTTTTGAAATTGAACGAAAGCAAATACATGTCATTGAAATTAAAGGGCAAAAAAACATAGATATTCAATTTATTGATGATTTACGATTAAAATATCCAAAATTAAAATTTCAAGTAATTTCAAGTAATTTTGTTTTAAATGCTTCTCATTTAAAGAAAATTTTATCCATTTCAATAAATGCAGAAAAAAATAATATTTTATTATCAAATAAAATTGAAACTGATATTTTAATGAGATTTGCATCCACATTACAAATTTCTAATGCAATTTCTTCTGTTGGTCTAAAACCTTCAGTAAATTTTATTTTGATTGCTATTGGAAATAAAAATTATTTTAATTCTTTGTACTCTGAATTATCTCCATTATGTGTAAATTTATTTTTGAAAAATCATGAATCATATATTAAAAAACATTTCAACATTTCAAAAAAACATATTGATTCAGTGTACTCAAAAACTCCTTTAGAAGATATATTGGTAGAAAAGGCTTCTATTTTACTCTGACATACTTCGCTTTGTTTTTTCCAAACTAAGTATGTCTGAATTTTTAATTAATGAAATTCCAGTAACAATTCCTAATATTTCAATTAAAATTATTTTATCTGGAAAATCTAACGATACTTTATTTTTTATCTGATTTGCAATATTTGTGATAATCTCTTTACTTGAGATATCTGAATTTCTTTTCTCAATTAGTATTCTATACGATTCATTTTCTTCAATATTGTTTGAAATACTAGAAACACATTCTTGGATTTTTTCAAGATTTGTTTCAACCGTTTTTTGAATTGGAATTACTCTTAAGCAGTATCTGATACTCCATGGTTCATCTAATAACATCTCTTTCATTTTTCTAACTACTTCTATTGGATCTAATTTTGTTTCAATTGTGATAATTCCTGACATATTGCTAACAGAGATTTTTACATCAGGGTCTCCCAATTCATCTAAAATATCTAAGATTTCTTCTTCAGTTTCTCCTTCTAAATTTCTAGCACATGTAACAATTAGATTCATCAAATCTTAATATCCTCTTTTTTTAATGCCCCTTCTCTAATAACATGAATTTTTTCATTTTCTATTTCAATAATTGTTGATTCTCCTTTACTTGTAATTGTTCCTCCGTCTACAAAAGCATCATAATTTTTTAAATTTTCTATACATTTTTGAGGATCTGTAAATGATGAATCTCCGTAAGTGGTCCTGGCCAATATTTTTCTACTATTTTTTCTGTTAACTTGTCCATCATGACAATTTGTTTAACTATATCAATTGAATACGCTAATACAGGTAATGATTTTATTTTATCTCTTGATTTAATTTCATAAATTTTTTTTATTGCATTTTCATTGTATGGATCACATCCTATTCCATATACAGTATCTGTTGGAAAAACTATTACCCCTCCATTTTTAAAAATTTCAACTACTTTTTTGATTCCATCATTATCACAATTAACTTTCATCACAATTACTATTCATTATTTCTTTAATTATTATTTTCTTTTTGTTATAATCATGTAAATAAATTAATTCTATGATTTACTAGACTCAAAAATTTTTAAAAATTTTATTAAAAGGAAAATTAAATATTCAAACCAAAATTATCTGCAAATTTTGAAAATGAATGATATGCTTGCAGAAATTCTCTTCCTGATTGACTAATTTTATATCTGTTTGAACCTTGTGAATCAGCTTGTTCCAGTAAACCCTGTGAAACTAGAGTTTTTAAAATTCTGGAAATTCTAGAATGCGAAATATTTGCTTTTCTAATTAGATATGTTACAGTTGCTCCATCTTCATCTTGAAGGTCATCTCTGGTAGTTGATAATATATCTCCAATAATTTTCATTTGGGTTCTATACTCTGCCATTTCGCTGAATTATTTTTCTCAAATCTATATACGAAACAATTGATATTTTCGTATACACTAAAAAGATAAAAGAATTTGACAATTCTGGATTTTTGAGCCTAATTCAAATTTTATCCAAGTCATCATCAAATTTTATCTTCTTTAATGGAACCTTACTTACTGGAATGAATAATGCAACTAATCCTGCAATTTTGATTGTCATTGAAATTGAATACAATATTGATTCTGGAAATACAAATGAGTACCATCCCAAAAATTCTCCAAATGCTAAAAGCCCAAGTCCTAATGCAACTGAAACGGCTCCTTTGTTTCTATTGTCTCTGTAAGATAGTATTGTCTCAATTGCACCGTACACCAATAAAATAAATGAAATTGATCTGAAAATATGTTCTAGTTGAACTGTAGAGACTAAGAAAAATGGTAAAATCCCTACTGATCTAAAATAATTTGATTTTGGAAAAAGTGCTTTGATGCTGTGGGAAAATGCAATAAAAAAATATCCTATAGTTTGAATAATGATTCCTAGTGTCTGAATTCCTCTATCTATATTTCCTGATTTAATTACATAATCTTCTAACATGTATCCAAACCAAATCACAAGAAATCCTATACTAATTGAAAAAAATGCAATTGTTAATCTAAATAATGTTGGACTACCAGTATTTCTAAATCCAACAAAAGACATTATGCCAATTACAAGTCCTACTAAAAATCCTACAAGATTTAATATATTTTCTAACAAAAATTCCAATGATGTTTAGTAATTTGTTAAAGTAATTATTTTAATCTGATGAATCATTTTACCATCTTGTTAATCCCATTCATCCAAGGAACCTGCTGTATGTCCTTCTGTACTTCCTCCAGATGCATAATCTCCCAAAATATCTGAATATCTAGGTTGATTATGAGCTACGAATTTTACATATTCTCCATAACTCATGTCTAAATCACATGAACCACATTTAACAAATGAATAATCCATTGCAACTTCTGCATCCTCTTTACATTTTGGACATTTGATCTTCACAATATCACATACTCTTCATGAATTATTATTACTTTACATCAAAAAAGATGTGTATAAGAGACAGCACAAAATGTAAGGAAACTATTCCTGATACTGAGCAATTAGGACCAGTTAATGAAAAATATCCTACTTGTACAAAGTGCTGGGCTGAATGGAAAGAATATCAAATAATGGTCATGAATGAAATGAAATTAGATATGTCTATGGCTGATCATAGAAAATTATTAAAAAAACACGAAAAAATCTTTGTAGGTGTTTTGTCTCCTGAAGGGGAAATCATTGATTACACCAATGAAGATAATAGAAAGCCTGATGAGCCTCAAATCAACTAAATTTTTAAATGAATTTTTGCATTATTTGGAATAATTATTAGAATTTTTTTCTTATCTTGTTCATTTAGATTTTGAATTATTCCTTTGATTGTTTTTGATATCGTTTCTTTTTCATTTTCTTCTAATTGCAAAAACATTTCTAAAATACCATCTAAATTAAATGCAATTAGTTTTTCTGGTTCTAATAATGATTGATTAATGTATGCTTGAAACATTCCTTCTCTATGATCTTCAGGAAGATTTGCTACAATTTTTAACCATGATTTAAATAATTTTGAGAAATTTAGAAATGGAATAGTTGGACCTGCTTCTAATGCGTTAAAAATAATTTCTTTTTTATCTGCTTCATCTTTTGAAAAAAATTCAATCATTCTTTTTTTTAAAATTGGTGTCCGTAGAAAATCTGGTAGACTAGCTAAATTCACAATAATATTTCCAGCATGATTGTCATCAGACATCGATCTAATCCAATGTTGCTTGAATATAAAATCATGTACAATACTTTAGCTTAAATAAACGAAATGGATGTTTAAAATTATGACATCCACTGTTGTTGTTGGAGGATTTTTTGGTGATGAGGGTAAAGGAAAAATTATTTCATATTTAGCAATTAAAGACAATCCAAAAATTATAGTTCGAGGTGGCGCAGGTCCAAATGCCGGTCATACTATAATGGATGGCGATAAGGTTTACAAAGTTAGAATGCTTCCAAGTGGATTTTTGAATAAAAATGCTAAAGTCATGATTGGACCTGGTGTTGTAATTAATCCTGATGTTTTGTCTAATGAAATTAATGATTTTGGTGCATCTGGTCGTGTTTTTATCGATAAACATTGTGGTGTAATTGAAGAATCTCATTTACAAAGAGATTCTAAAGGAGAATTAAAAGAAAAAATTGGTAGTACTGGTAGTGGAACTGGTCCTGCAAATTCAGACAGAGCTATGAGAGTTTTAAAGATGGCAAAAGATTTTGACACATTATCACCTTTAATTGCAGATGTGCCTGAAGAGATTAATTCTGCATTATCTGCAAACGAAAATGTACTGGTTGAAGGTACTCAGGGAACTTTTCTTTCTTTATGGCATGGAACATATCCTTTCGTAACTTCAAAGGATGTTACTGCATCCGGAATTTGTGCTGATATTGGTTTAGGACCAACAAAAGTAGATGAAGTAATTGTTGTTTTCAAATCATATGTTACTCGTGTTGGTACTGGTCCATTAGCAAAAGAACTATCTCTAGAAGAAGCAGAAAAGAAAAACTGGTCTGAGTTTGGAACTGTAACAGGTCGTCAAAGACGCGCTGCTGATTTTGATTTTGATTTAGCTAGGCGTGCAATTATGCTTAATGGTGCAACACAAATTTCTATTACTAAACTTGATGTACTTTTTACTGATTGTGCAGGAAAAACTTCTTTTGATGAATTATCTGAAGATGCAAAATCCTTTATTAAAAATATTGAAAATGAATTAAACACGCCTGTAACAATTATTGGTACTGGTCCAGGTATCGATGATGTAGTTGATAGAAGAAACTAGGCTCTAGATTTTTGGATAAGTTTAATTTGATAATCTTTCACAAATCTTTGTGGACAAATTAGAGACTTCTTCTGTTGATAAATTACCTCGTTATATCCAAGTGCATTCGACTTTAGAATTTACAAGATTAGTTTGTGCACTTGAGCGTGCACCACGTGTGTCCTTCTCACATAATCATGATGGAAAAAAAATTCTATCTGTACAAATGGATGTATTAAAAGAAAAACCAATTGTATACTATACTCCTCTAGAACGTAACGGTGATTATCTATGCTATGGGTTGAAATCCGGAAAAGAAGAATCTGATATTGTAAATTCTACATCTGATTCTAGTAAATTATATTCTCCAATTATTAGAATCAAATCTCTTCCAAAAACATTACGACCTGGGAATGGTACACTTGATCGATATCAGCCTATTGAATTAGAAGATTTGTCTAGTCTTGCAAAACTCACATGGGGTTTTGACGAAGTTCCTTTTCCTCTATTTTTATTCCCTCATGAAAATAAATGGCTTCTTGGTGTTTTTATGAATTTTAATGATGAAGGAACATCATATTTTTGTCACGTTGTTTTAAACAATGAACCTGAAAATCCATTCATCAAATTTTCTACAACAAATGGAATTGAACCTACTTTTGTTTCAAATCCTTCTGAACATGGTTATTCTTATATCAAAATAATAAAATTGAAGGATACTCATCCACTTGTTGATTATGGCCACCTTCAAAACTAGACTTAAACAGATATCAAAAAGTAATGGTAAAGTAATTCTTGCCAATGATTATAATTCCTCAGAAAAAAATTTACAAAATAAAACTATTGAAAATATCAAAAAACTAAATCCCTATCTTTGTGGAATTAAATTAAATTTTCATTTACTTCTTCCTTTAAGTTCCAAAGAAATTATTAGAATCAATAAAACAGCACATGATTACGGTTTACAAACAATTGCAGATATCAAACTAAATGATATTGGAAATACTAACCGTGTTACAACTGAACATCTATGGAATTTAGGATTTGATGCAGTTATTGCAAATCCTATCATGGGATTAGACAGTTTGAAGAATTTAGTTAAATCATCTCATAAAGAGAAAAATGGTGTAATCACTTTATGTCATATGAGTGCACCTGAGGCTAAATTATCGTATGATATGGAAATCAAAATGGGTAAAAAACAACAATTGTACCAATTATTTCTAAATTGGGCATTAACTGCAAAGGTAGATGGAATTGTAGTTGGTGCAACATTTCCAAAAATTATTCAATATTGTTCTAAGCAAGCCGGAAAAAATCTCAGTATTTTTTCCCCTGGAGTTGGAACTCAGGGTGGAAATGCTTCTGAAGTAATGTCTTCTGGAACTGATTATTTGATTGTAGGGAGAACTATTTTGAATGCAAAGAATCCTATTGAGGTTGCAAAAGAATTACATTCACAAAGTATCTGATAATATTTTTTGAGCTTTAGTTAGAACTGTTTTTGCATTATCAAATGTTGTTTTTTCCATGGATTCATTATAATAAACGTAATGTCTGTAATTCCTGTTTCTTCTTTTGCCTCTCTAATTGCTGTTTGATGAGTTGTTTCTCCTTTTTCCATTTTACCTTTAACAAAATCCCAATGTCCTGATGGATAGTGTAATAATAAAAATAATTTTTTTGTTTCTTCTTTTCTAAAAATTACAATTCCTGCAGATGTCTCTTCAATCATTTTCCTAATCTCCTTTTTCTTTCTTGAAATGTTCTAATTGCCCTCATTAAATCAATCTTTCTAAATTCAGGCCAAAAAATATCCATGAATACTAATTCACTATATGCACTTTGCCACATTAAAAATCCACTTAATCTTTTTTCTCCAGATGTACGTAAAATCATATCTGGAGATGATTGTGGTAAATGTGATGTATATAGATTTGATTCAATTTCTTTTTTGGTTATTTCATCCACTTTTAAATCCCCTTCCTTAATTTTTTCACCAATTTTTTTAACTGCATCAACTAATTCGTATTGACCACCATAAGCTAATGCGATATTTAGAAAATGATTATCATAATTTTTTGTTGCGTTATCTAATCTGGATAAAACTTCTTTAATTGATTCTGGAAGTAATTCTATTCTTCCAATTGCTTTAACTCTCATTTTACATCTATGAATTCTTGGATCGTTATACAATTTTTCTAATCTCATTTTAATTAGTTCATAAAGATCTTCTAATTCACTATCTTTTCTTTCCAAGTTTTCTGCTGATAATGCATATAGAGTTACAATCTTGATGTTAAATTCTTCACACCAATCAAGTAAATTCTCAACTGCATCTGCTCCTTTCCAATGTCCTTTTTTACTGATTTCTAAATGTCTTTTTGCCCATCGTCTATTTCCATCTAAAATCAATGCAATATGATTTGGAATATCGCCTGTTTTGATTTCATTTTCTAACTTTTTTCCATAGATTCTGTATAACCCAGACAATTGCAAAATTATGTCCTTTGCTTTACTCATTTCTCTGAAAATTGATGGTTCTCTGATGATATCAGTGTTTTTTTAAAAATAGGACAAAAATGACTATTCTTCTTAAATCATTTCTTGTTCTTTTTGTTTTCTGTATTTTTTAAACAAAATTGTGGCTGATACCAAAGTTACTGCTAATCCTCCCAATAATGGTGGAATTAATGTAAATGAACTTTCATCATACATCATAATATTGGTAAATTGAGCAATAATTGGATATAAT
>LUMP01000209.1_pt1 | contig 17235 bp, 24 predicted proteins | sample 729641 | NCBI WGS metagenome assembly LUMP01 (sample SAMN03860260, study PRJNA289734) | marine metagenome | biome: seawater column; feature: ocean; material: water; isolation source: Red Sea water column Station 12 - depth 47m | place: Saudi Arabia: Red Sea | collected 2011-10-15 | depth 47 m | reverse complement strand
CCAATGGTTGATAATATCTTTGGTGGATTGTCTTATGATCTGCCAAAACCAGGAGGTAAAATTATTAATGATACTCTTTATGCAAATACAGTGTTTCCAGGTCTAAATATTAAGTATACTCTTGATGGATCTATTCCAAAAGAATCAAGCGAAAATTTTAAATCACCTATTAAAATCAATGATGATGATATTGTAAACCTCAGGTTGTTTAACAATAAAGGTAGGGGAGGTAATAGTATAATTGTTGAAAATAAAAATGAATAAAAGACTACTCTCAATTGATGTGCTAAGAGGAATGACTTTAATCTTTATGATTATAGTTAATACACCTGGTTCATGGAGTCATGTGTATGCTCCACTTCTTCATGCTGATTGGAATGGTTTAACTCCTACTGATTATATTTTTCCAAATTTTTTATTTATTGTTGGAGTTTCAATTGTTCTATCTCTGAATAATAGAAAGAGTGATTTTAATAAAAATCAAGTTATGAAAAAGATTATTTGGAGAGCATTAAAGATTTATCTTGTTGGAGTCTTTTTATGGGTATTCCCTGATTTTGATTTTGAAAATATTAGGTGGACTGGTGTTCTACAAAGAATATCTTTTGTCTTCTTGTTCTGTGGCTTTATATACTTGTTTATTGAAAAGAAATACTTTATCTATTTATCCTTCATAACACTCGTTCTTTATTGGGCTATTATGTTATATTTTCCAGTGCCAGGTATAGGACAACCAGATTTAAGCGTTCCTGAACTTAATTTAGCACATTACATTGATAATAAATACTTACCAGGAGTAATGTGGCAAGATACATGGGATCCAGAGGGTATCCTTACTACAATACCATCAATTATTACTGGTGTTTTTGGATTAATTGCTGGTTCTATTCTTGTAAGTAAAATAAATATAAAGGATAAAATTATTAAGCTATTCTCAATTGGTCTAATGTTGGTTTTTGTAGGAGACTTTTTTAGCTGGTCTTTTCCTGTCAATAAAAACCTTTGGAGTACATCCTATACATTCTTAATGGCTGGTATGTCTTTTATGTTAACTGCCGCTTTTACGTATCTTATAGATGTTAATGGTTACAAGAAATTTAAGATGTCACAGGTGTTTGGAACAAATTCAATTTTCACTTATGTTTTAGCAGGCTTGCTAACATCTATATTCTACAGTGATAGGGTTTTAGGAGTTGAGTTAAACTCTCTATTTGTAGATACCTTAATTAATATTGGAATATTTCCTAAACTAGCTTCTCTAATATATGCAATCATATATGTTATGATTATATATGTGCCTGCATATTATTTATTCAAAAAGAAAATATTTATAAAGCTTTAGTAGTTGCACTCATCGAGCTCTAAGAGATCGTCTAGGTAGGACTCATCAGTTTTATAAAAATAAATTGTATTTCCACCTGTTGATTTAGTTTTTTCGACAAGAGTATCATTAACTATTGTGTATAACCAGTTAGAACCGTTAAAGTCCTCAGATAAGTTTATTTTAGTTTGGTATTTAAATTCTGCATCTACAATGAAGTTATTCTCATAACTATAGCAATTATATCCAGATATATAAACCTCCAAATAAGCACCTTTTTGATTGTCGTTAAATGTCCATATTGATTGATTATTGTTAGTTGTCCAATAAGTACCGTCCAAGCACTCTAAAAAAGTTGAACAGTCGCTTGATTTCTCGTTATTAGAACAACTAATAAAAATAATTGACAATAAAAGAACTGAGATATAGTTAATTTTTTTCATATTAATAGATATAAGGAACTTGATCAAGTGCAAGTTTTATATTGGTCTCTGGCCTTTGACAAGTTTTGTTTTGACATACATAAATATAGGTTTCATCCTCAAAATATCTATCAATGAATAAAGGAATTTCACTTTCAATATTTGATTGAACTACTATAGTATTAGGAATAAAAGTCTTTGAAATATTATCTGTTACATCTTTCGCATTTGGACCAATTACAGCAATTTCATAGAAAGGCTCGACTCTATTTAGGATGTTATTTGCCCAAACAGAATAGGAGTTAATGTTGCCGTCAATAATATCTTTTACAGATGATACCATCTTGTCAGATAAATCTAGATAATAATCATCAAAAATTACATGGCCAATATTATAAAGTTGCTCAGCAATTATTGAGTTAGGGGAGGGTATTACTCCATCATCAATTGATATTACTTTTGAAAAGAGCTCCTCATTGTTACTGTAAAATAAAAGATCAGAATTATTGTCTTTATATATTTCTAGTGCTTGATCAGTTATTTTTTTTGAAAAATTAAAATAAGATTCGAGTCCTGTAGCTTGAAAAAGTTTCATAGAGGCTTTTGAAAAATATGCATAGTCTTCAAGTACTCCTTCTTGATACTGATTCTCTTTGTAGGTATGTATTAGTTTATTTTTTCTGAAAGAATTTTTTTCAAGCTCATCAAACATATTAACAGCTAGATTCAAAAAATCATCATCTTTAAAAGCTTCATAAGCATCAATTAAACCAATTATAGCAAGAGAATTCCAGGATATAATTATTTTATCATCGATTCTTGGTTTAGTTCTTTTTGATTTAATCTCTAAAATATTTTTTATCCACTCAGATTTAAAATCATAAAGCTCGTTTTTGCTAATATTATTTAAGTTAATCCAATCATCTTCTAGTGAATATTCATTTGGAAGAAGTAAATATTTATCATCTTCCCATGGATTACTGAGTTCAATGTTATAGTAGCTTGTAAATAATTCAAAATCTGTACTACCTGAAATCTTTTCTAGTTCTTCTTTTTGAAATGAATAGTACTTTCCCTCTTCGCCATCTGTATCTGCATCCATTGCTGCGAAGAATAGGCCGTTTTTAGTTGATAATTTAGACTTAAGGAAAGAAATTGTTTTATAGACAACATCTTTGTATGATTCTTTTTTAAATATTTTATATGCCTTGGAATAAAGGCTTATCATTTGAGCTTGATCATATAGCATTTTTTCAAAGTGTGGTATCTTCCATTCGTCCTCAACTGTATACCTATAAAACCCTCCCTCAACAAAATCATTTAAACCACTGTATGCAATAATGTCAAGAGTATTTTCAACATGATCTAAAACACTCTTGTCTTTATATAACCTACCATAATTGAGGAGAAATAAATATTTCGATGGTGAAACAAATTTCTGTTGTGCTATATCTCCACCATTAACCAAGTCCCATTTTTCTCTCCAACTATTTAAATTATTGTCAAGATATTGGCTATCAAATACTGAAACTTCTTCCTGCTTTTTTATTGTATTTATGTCTGTCACACCTTCTTTAACATTATTAGCTATCTCTTTTAGACCATCGTAATTGTCTCTCTTTAATCTAATAATCCTTTTAAGAATATCATCCCATTGAGCAGTAGTGTGGTATGTTCCCGCGTATATTGGACTTCCATCAGGTAGAGTAATAACATTAAGCGGCCATCCACCCATTCCTGTCATTAGCTGAGATGCAGTCATATAGACTTGATCTACATCTGGATTTTCCTCTCTATCAACTTTAACATTAATGAAGTTCTCATTCATTACTTTTGCAATTGAGTCATTTGCAAAAGTTTCTTCTTCCATCACATGACACCAATGACAGCTCGAGTAACCAATACTTATAACAAGAAGCTTATCCAGGTCTTTAGAGACGTCAAATAAAGAGTTTGACCATCTTTGCCAATTTATAGGATTCTCAGAGTGTTGTTTTAAGTAAAGACTTGTTTCCTTACCAAGTTGATTTTTATTAATGCTCTCTGTTGTCACACCTGAATTACATGAATATATAAGACATAAAAATAAACTATATAATTTTAAGTTAAAGAAGCTGTAAGTTTTCAAATTCTTATTTTTTCCCATTTTAAAAATTAATTTATCAAAAAATCTAATATTTTTTTTTTGATTTCATAAATCTATGAAAATTTATTACTCTCTTTTCTAGTTAACTTCTTTCTACTTGTAAATTTAATGTAGAATTATACACAATAGTGTACAATTAACCTAGTTTATGTTCGCTACTTAAATGTAGTATCTGATTTGCAAACCTGCCTTTTTATGGTTTTTTAGGCAGGTTTTTTCTTTATAAGCAATATTTATCTCCGACTGCAACTGAATTATATGTTTCTTCATCCACCTTACCTGTCCCATAAGGATCAGGAACACCACTACTTAAAGTGTTGTTTGAAGTTTGATAGTCCATGTCATTATCTAATAGAAAGTAGAATTCGCCATTAATAATCTCTTTTCCCTCAATGGTATAGCATCTTTCTTTTTTACTACAAGAGAAAATAATCAGTGATAAAGTTGCTAAATAAAAAAATCTCACTTTATTCGTACTGTTTCCAAATAAAAGTTGATCCATCATTATTTACTGCAAGTACATCAAACTTTGCTCTTTCATCAGATACTTCCATTCCTGGAACATTAATACCAGCAGGCATTCCAGGAACTGTAATACCTTTGATATCAGGCTTTTCAGCTAATAGCTTAGTTATTGCATCATGAGGAACGTGACCTTCAATAAAATAACCTGAAATAAAACCAGTGTGGCATGATGATAAACTCATATCAATACCAGCATTAACTTTAGTGTTATACATGTCATTTGTCTTAATGGCTTCTACATTAAAACCATTTTGTTCCATATTTGCTACCCATCCTGAACAACATCCACATGTTGGAGATTGATATACTACAAGTTTTTCTTTTGTATCTTGGTTACAAGCAAAAAGAAGAAGTGATAATGTTAAAATTATTTTTTTCATAATGCAAATATCGTTTTTTTTTGAATATGGAACTCAACCCTCAAACGTTAAAAAAAGCTTATAGTTTCCTCTCTAAAGATGAATGTTTAAAATTTCTTATCGATAGATTCTCAAATGAAATTGATATTAACGAAAGGCAAGATGATAATTTTGCAAAAGCACTTTCTTATCTAATAATCGAACAACAAGTCAGTTTTAAAGCTGCAATTAAGATTAAAGAGAGATTTAAATTAAAAATTACCAACTTAAGTAATAATGAGGTTCTTAATATTGATTTAAACGAACTGAAATCAGTAGGAGTCTCATATAGAAAAGCAGAATACATTAAGAACGTCTACGAATATTTTGATTCCTCAAGTTTTGATTTCAAATCTGCCTCTAGTGAGAATGTGATTACAGAGTTAACAAAAATAAAAGGTATTGGTTTGTGGTCGTCAGAAATGTTTCTAATGTTTGTACTTCTTAGAATTGACATCTTTTCTAAAGGTGATCTTGCACTTATGAATAGTATAAAAAGAAATTATAATATTGATTTAAATCAAACAAATGATCTTGACAAATTAATTGACTCTTGGTCACCATATAAAACTGTTGCCTCACTTCTTTTATGGAAATCCATAGAGGAAGGTTATTTTTACTCATAATGTATTAATTTTACCCTAATGGAAAAGTTAAAGGACTTAGTGATTAATGCTTACTATGATATAATGTCTAATCCATTATTGTCTATTATCATTAGAATTATATTCGTGTGTTTTATATTAATATTGATTGCATATTTCCTTTTTTATGCAATAATCTTTGCTGTAATATTAATACCTATATATTATATTTGGAAATATCTAAATTCAAAATAGCTTGGACAAATTAACTGCTACCCAAATTGAAGCTGAACTAATTAAGCTAAATAATTGGAACCTCAAAGATAATTTATTGTCTAGAGTTTATAAACTAAACTCTTTTATGGATGTTATGAGCTTTTCAAATTTGGTATCTGACAAATCAGAACAAATTGATCATCACCCAAAGATGATAATTGACTACGATACAATTGAATTTGAGTTGTCAACCCATAGCGTTGGAGGAATTACAGTTCTAGATTTTGAGTTAGCAAATTTTATAGAAGACACTTATGATGAGTTATTCCAATCTGATTAAATATAGTTTTTTTTCTACACTAAGTTTATTTTTTATATCCTGCAGCGGTCCTGAGAAGCTTGATTTATCAAATATTGAATCTGAAGTAATTACTTTTTATGAAAATGAAACTGAGGAAAACAACTTTCCATCTATGATGATATCAACTAATGGACAGCAAATAGTTGATGAACCAAAGATCAATGCTAACCTAGCAGTTATTGAGAATAAAAATGAATCTAATTATAAAATTGGTATTGAAATTAGAGGTAGTTCATCTCAAATGTTTCCAAAAAAATCATACGGTTTTGAAACAAGAAGTTCTGACTGGTCAGAAGATATTGATGTAAACCTTGGTGGATTTCCTGAGGAAGAAGATTGGATTCTCTATGGACCTTACTCAGATAAATCTCTTATTAGAAATAAGTTAACTTTCGATTTATCTAACTCAATTGGATATAAAGCAAGCAATGTGAAATTTTATAATTTATATATAAATAATGATTATAAAGGTCTATATGTTTTAATGGAAAAAATTAAAAGAGATGAGAATCGGGTTAATATTGCAAAGCTTGAAGATGATAATGTTGAAGGCGGTTATATAATTAAAATTGATAAGCCTACTAGTGATGGTGGGGGTTGTAATACATGTTATGAGGATTCATTTTCGTTTAGATCTACCTATGATGAAAACGGATACCTTTCTGATGACTCACCAATATATTTTATTTATCACTATCCAAAACCAGAAGATATTTTCAATAACCAGAAAGACCATATTTCTTCAATTATTAATCAGTTTGAAACAGTTTTAGCATCTGATAATTTTGATAATGCTGATACAGGCTATCAGTCACTAATTGATATTGATTCATTTATTGACTTTTTTATAATTAACGAGATTACAAAGAACATTGACGGATATAGGCTTAGCACATATATAAATGTAGATATAGATCAAAAAATTAAGATGGGTCCTATATGGGATTTTAATCTTGCTTTTGGAAATGCTGATTATTGTGATGCGGCTAATACTCAGGGTTGGCTTTATAACTTTAATTCTATTTGTCCTGGCGACATATGGCAGGTTCCATTTTGGTGGAGAAGACTTATGGAAAGTGTATATTTCAAGCAAAGACTTAAGGATAAGTGGCAATTATATAGATCAACAAAACTTAGTAATGTGACTATTGATAGCCAAATTGATTCTTACGTTGAATATCTTAATTCAAATAAGGCAATTAGTCAGAATTTTTATAAATGGCCAATTCTTGGGCAATATGTATGGCCAAATTACTTTATAGGAGCTACACATGATTCAGAAATTGATTTTCTAAAGGGATGGATATCTCAGAGATTAAATTGGATGGATGGTCAAATAAATAACTTCTAAGGCAATCTTTTACCCATACTTGCTTCTAACAGTTCAAACCAGTCTATTAATTCAATTTCAATATCTTCGACCTTAGATGACCTTATTATTCTATCTTTTTTTGTAGTTCCAATTACTGGGTAAATTTTTGATTCATGCTTAAGTATCCAACTTATTAAGATTTCATCTTGACTACATGAATATTTTGAGCACATTTTCTCAATCTTCTCAATTAAAAGCTTGTTATCTGACGAAAAAAAGTTACCTAGAGGGCTATATGCCATTGGTTTAATATTATTTATTTGCATGTAATCAAGTGTCCCATCAAACATGGGTTCGTAGTTAGTTAAAGAAAAATTAATTTGATTAAATGATATTTTCAAATGTTTTTCGATCAGTGACATCTGAGAAACTGTGAAGTTGGATACTCCAAATGATTTAATCATTTTTTTATCCATCAGGTAATCGATGGTATCACCAATTTCATTAATATCCATTATTGGACTTGGTCTATGCAGTAATAGGGAATCAAGATAATCTGTATTTAGGTTATTTAGTGAGTTTTCTACAGACTTAATTATATGGCTTTTGGAATAGTCATAGTGTTTTACATCAATTTGAAGCTTTTCGCATGGATACATAATACCACATTTTGAAATAAAAATGACTTTTTCACGTTCTATTCCAGATAATTTAAAAGCTTTTCCAAATGCTTCTTCAGTAGTATAGCCTCCGTAAATATCTGCATGGTCAAATGAATTAATTCCATTTTCATATGCACACCTAATTAATTCTGAGATTTCCTTGGATGAGTAATTAGCTCCCCAAGATCCCCAGTTCATAGTTCCTGAAATTATTCTTGAAAGATTCATATTTTGTAAGGAAGTGATGAATGGTGAAGGATAACCTTTATTTCATCACCATATTTTTTATAGACAAAAGAATATTCTACTTTAATGTTGCTTGTTTCATTTTTAAAAGTATAGTTACCCATTGCAATTGCGATATCTTCATTGATAATAATGTTTGAGTTATCAAAAAGTATTTCTGACCAGTTTGATAAAGCAAAACCATTATCTTCTTCACAAACTCTACTATCACCTGCAATAAAGTAGGAAAAAGCAGAATCTTTTGTGTTCCTGAACTGTTCATTGGCAGCTTTGGTAGGTTTAAAAAGGACCTGATTCTGAAAGTCATAAATTTTATCTAAAAAATCGCTAGTAAAGGACTCTAGGGATTCTCTATCATTAGATAGTTTCCCCATTTTGATTATTCCTGAGGCCCATTCCTTTTGAATATTTATTATCTCTTCTTTTCTCATTTATATTTTATGAATGTTAAAAATAAAGTATTTAGATTATTGTTCAATTGAGATAGCAGAAAAATTTGTTATATCATTACCATCAGATTGATATTTTATTTCTATAGGGTTACAACAAACCTCACAATCTTCAATGTAAGAGTCTTCATAAAGTGATTTATCAAATATCATTGATATTTCTTCCCAGCAATAAGGGCATTGAAAAAAGAACTCCTCTGTCATTAGAATAAGCTTAAGAAAATAGAAAACAGCATCATAATGAATACTAAAATTAGAAACGGTCTGAAAAAGCTCATAATCTTTTTGTATTGAATTGTTTGCTATATTAGTTTTTTTTAAAAAAAAATAAATTAACAATAAATCAAATTTAATATGAAAAATTTTATTACAATTTTATTTCTAACTGCTGGGTTGTTTCTAAATGCTCAGTATTATTCAATAACTTTTGTAAATGTTCCTCAAGAGAATGTTGCAGAGTTTGAAAGACTTGAAACTACTTACTGGTCAAAAGTAGCTAAACACAATATTGAAAATGGTAAACAAATCAATTGGGGTTTAGTAAATAGAGTAGGTGGGGGAACTGATACTTGGAATTATGCTTTTATTAATGTCTATGAAACAGCTGAGCAAATGACCGATGGTTCCGTATGGGATCCAAAGTCTATCTTAGGCATAGATCCTCAGGACATTTCAACTAACCATTTATATGCTGGAGCAGGTTTAACTCATTGGAGTGTAAAATCTGCAATTAATGATCCAAGAAATAATGGAACTGCATCAGTATGGAATTTTGGTAGACCAGCAAATGTTGCTGCATTTATTGATGAAAATCAAAAACTTTGGGGTCCAGCCTTTGAAAAGAATATGGGTGGAAGAGTTAGTTGGGGAGTTGGTCAAAAGTTAAATAACATTGAAGATCAATATTCAACAGTGATGACATGGGATTCTTTTAAGTCAGTTGCAGATGCAATCAAGTTTATGAATGGTGAGTTTTCTCAACCACAAGTAAGAAACTCTAAAATGACTGAAATTATGCCTGACGGCTTTACAGCAAGAGTAATTGTAACAGATGTAATGTGGGCAGTAGATTAATCTAAAAAATTTACTTTTAAAAAAAAAGACCTCTTAATGGGGTCTTTTTTTATGAAAATATCAGAGAAAAAGCCATTATTATCATTAGCGCATTTTCAATAAAAGTTGCTTCGGTCATCGGAAGGTTTAATGTAGTTCCAAGACAAGCACATTTTATACTTCTTTTGTTTAATAGTGTTTGAGTCACGCCAATAGTTGTAATGCCTAAAACTATAAGAGTTAGTACCAAGGCAATGTTTACTTCATACCTTATTAAAAACATCATACCTAATATTACTTCTATAAATGGGTATATATAACCATAAATTGGAGCTTGTTTTGCAAGAGGATCATACATCCTAAATGACATTGAAAATCCTTTAACATCAAGAATTTTAAAAAAACTAAAAATAATATAGAAAAGACCCATAAAATCAAGCATTGCATTACTTGAATTCCAGTTTTTATAATTTAATAATATGCTAGCAATGAATATATATCCAAGAATTATGAATAAAGGTTTAAGTTGTTTAATCTTACTTTCTTTTAAAGTTACGTCACCATGGGTATCCAAATTGATGCCTTCCTCGTTAATTAAACTGTATTTTGGGGGCAAAGTTTCTTTGATAAGTGACAAGCTTACTGGATTCTTTGAGTAAATTACTGCTTGTTCTCTGGCAAGGTCTACCTGAACTTTATCTACTCCATCTAATCTGCCTAGCTTATCCTCTACTGATGACCTACATCCTTCACATGTCATTCCGGATATTTGGAGTATACTTTTCATTGTGTAAAATTACCTAAATTTATAATTATATGTCAAGAATAAAACTAATACTTGTATTAACTCTGCTTGTTTTAACAGTCTCTTGTAATGTGCATACTTTTACATTTGGTGAAGGTCCTTCAGAGGGTTATTCTAAAGTTTTAAAACAACATAATTTTATTGGAGGATTTATTTCAAACAAAACACCTGTAATTAATGAAATTAATGATGAAATTAACTATAGTATTGTTGTAAAACAATCCTTTTTTGATGGGGTATTTACTATTTTTTCATTTGGCCTATATACTCCTACAACAATTATTGTAAATAAATAGTAAATAACTGATATATAATTTATTACAAATTATACTTCAAGTAAAGAATTGGTATCAATTTTACTTGAATTTGTAAAATTAAAGTCAATTCTGCCTAAGTAAACTCCACCTGAACCAACCTGATTAATAATTACATTTTTGTTATTCTTATTTTTTGTAATAAGTGGTTCTTTTAAAAACGTATGAGTGTGGCCTCCAATAATTAAATCTATATCACTTGTTAACTGAGCTAACTTAGTGTCACTTATTTTATTAGAATTATATTCATGACCCAAATGTGAAACACAAATGATTAGATCACATTTTTTTTCATCCTTTAAAATTTTTACCATTTCGTCTGAGATTTCAATTGGGTCATAATATTTAGTTTCTTTATAAAGAATAGGGTTAACAAGTCCTTTAAGCTCAATACCTAATCCAAACACACCTATTTTAACACCTTCTTTTTTGTATATTTTATACGGAGTTGTTAATCCCTCTAATTCAGTATTTACAAAATCATAGTTTGATATAATAAATTGGAAATTTGTGCTTAAAATATTCCTTTTTAGAGTATCTAATCCAGCATCAAACTCATGATTCCCAATTGTGGCAGCATTATAACCCATTTCTTTCATTAGCTTTAGTTCTAGTTCTCCTTGAAAGAAATTAAAGTAAGGAGTTCCTTGAAAAATATCGCCCGCATCAAAGATTAAAGTATTGGGATTAACCGATCTAATTTCATTAAATATACTTGCTCTTCTCGCAAAACCACCTCTACCAGGAAATCTATTATGGTTTAAAGGAAAAGGTTCAATTTGACTATGAACATCATTAGAATGAAGAATTGTAATTTTTACATCTCTAAAAAGTTGATTACAAGAGTTTAGACCTAGAACTGATAATGATGCAATACTGGAGTTATATATAAACTTTCGTCTATTCATTTCTTATAAACCTATTATCAACTTTTGATTCTAAATCCTCTTCATTAATCGTATAATCAATAAACGCGTCTCTTAAGGAATATCCGAGATTGAATACTCTTGAGTTTCTTTCTAAAAAAAACATATTATCACCACCAGATAATAAATAGTCATTTGTGGCAAGAAAAAACTTATCATTTAAAGATTTTTCTTTATCAATTAAAGCTTTATCATTCATTATACTGAAACCGGATATTGGGTGTGGAAACTTTTCATTGCTTAAAAACAAGACCATTTCATCGAACACTTCCTTTGATATCTCTAATACAACTATTTCATTTTCAAAAGGTAATATTTTATACGCATCAGTTAATTTTATCTCTCCCTCAAGTAATGAAGATCTAATTCCTCCATGGTTTTGAAGTACAAAGTCAATATTGTTTCCAAAACTTTTGTAAAAAACTGAGTCTGCTTGTTTATAAATAATATCTGCAATTAAATTTCCTAATGAAGAATTAAACTTAATCCTAGAGTAATCATCTTTAGTATATAGTCCTTTTGAAAAACCAATTACATTATCAAGCTTTAAATCAATAGAATCTTTGTAAACATTGATTATATCAGTTAATGTTGAGTCCTCCAGGCCAATTATATCAATTCTGGAATAATCTATATTATCGTAATTATAGTTAGAGGAACAACCAGTTGCAAATAATGCTATCCCAATAAATAATATCTGATAAAATCTATTCAAGTAAATTATTTATTATCAGTTTTTACTTCAATTTTGATTTCCTTTTTTGTTCCATCTTTTGATATTATTGTATCAATCTTAATATCAATACCTTTTTGTTCAGCTCTTCGGATTCTCTTTTTAATGTTCTCAGGAATATCATCCATATAATCAGCAGCATTTGGACCCTCACCAAATCTTTGACCTCTGATCATAACTTTTCTTATTTTCTTATCATTGTCATCTACCCATTCAATATCTGTGGATTCACTATCACTTAGTTTCATGATATGAACATTATTGTTAGATTCCTTAATTGCTTCTGCAATACTTTTTGCAGCCTCTTCATCTATAGTTAGACTAATTGAAAGACATGATACTAGTGAAGTGCTAAATAATAATAAAAATAGTTTTTTCATTTGAGTGTAATTTATTCTTAAATATACTTATATAGTTTAACTTTAATATTAGGAATGAAATTTTTTAAAGAATTAATAAAAAAAGCCCTCTTTTACTTTATACTATTTACTGGATTAGTGCTATCATCAATGATATTTGATAGCTTTATTGACACAACCGATGATAGTGGATATCTAATAGCAGTAGGTATATGCTGTTTGGTTTTTTTTGTGTTAGAATATTTAATGCCTAAAATAAAGAATTAGATAGTTTCTCTAACTAAAATTGCTATTATCATTAGGACAAATACTATGAATCCGATAAAGAAAATTAAAGATTCCATACTTTAATTTAATCATATTTAATCAAATTTCATAGATTTAGTATTCAATAATACGCTTAAAATGAATGAAACAGAGTTTTTGAGAATAATTTTTATGGTAGTATTTATTGTTCTAGCACTAAGATTTCTTTTTAAAAAAAGAAGATAACCTATTCTTCATGTTTGAAAATCCAAACCAATCATTATATTAGACTATTAATCAAAATTCAATTAATATGAAATCAAAAATTACTTTATTGGTAGCAATACTCGTTACCTCACTTGGATTCTCTCAAAATAATCCTAACAACACTTATATGTCATCATTTGTATATAAAGCTAAAGATGGTATGATATCTAAGTTTGAAGCTGCTGCTGAGAAAAAAACAAAAATGTTTAATAAAGATCGGTCTGAAGAGCTTAAATATTGGGATAAAAATGTTGCTCCATATGCTGATGCATTAGTCGGTCAACAAAGATGGATGTGGGAGGAATGGGCCACAATTGGTGATCAGCCTGAGCCGCCAAGATATTTGCACAAAACTATTTTAAGATATAAGCCAGGAATGGAAGAGCATGTTTCTAGATTTATATATAGAACAGGTAAAGTTCTTGAAAAGAGAAACCCAGAAGCATTTAGAAGAGTATTTAGTCCCGTCTCTGGTGGTGACATGAATATGTTTGTAATCTTTTCAGGCTTTAATGAGTATGGAAGAGAGTGGTCAAATACAGATAATACGTGGGAAGAAGACTACAATGAAATGTTTGGTTGGGAACAATTTTCTGATGATCTCAAGATGAGTGATAAAAGCTTAAGAGAATGGAACGGAAGAACAAGGACTACATTAGAGAGAATGTATTTTTAAATTCCCAATAATATTAAAAAGAAAAAGGCTCCAAATGGAGCCTTTTTTATTGTAGTAAAGAAAGAGCTCCGTGGAGCTCTTTCATCCAAACAAAATAATTACACTCAATTATTCTGGAAGTACTACATTATTAATTGCATGTATTACTCCATTAGAAGTTTCTACATCCGTAATAATAACTTTAGCTTTGTTACCCTTAGCATCTTTTACATATACATCACCTTCCCATAATTTAAGGGTTAGATCATTACCTTGTAAAGTTGTGACAGAAAACTGTCCACCATTTTCGTTGATGGCATTTACAACATCAGTAGCCATAAATTTTCCAGCAACAACATGGTATGTAAGAATAGACTGTAAAGTCTCCTTATTTTCTGGCTTTAATAAAGTCTCTAAAGTACCTTCAGGTAAATTATTGAAACCATCATTAGTAGGGGCAAATACTGTAAACGGTCCTTCTGAAGAAAGAGCATCAACTAATTCACCTGCTTGAACTGCAGCAACAAGAGTAGAGAAGTTTTCGTTAGAAACAGCAGTTTCTACAATGTTCATCTCGCTAATGTTAGATGTAAGTACAAGACTTAAAAACGAATATTTAAAAAAATTAATTAACATGTTTTACTTAATTAAAATGAATCGCAAAAATTCTATTTTTTTAGAGAAATCTGGATAATGAAAACTTGTTTAACTTTTATTTAATAAATCTTTTAACATAATTTTAAATGTTATAAATTAAGTGTGAATGAAAACCAGGTCTCTAAAAATTTGCCTTTTACTTTTACTATCATTAACATTTTGTAGTAAAGATTCTTCAAAAGAACAAGTTCAAAATCAAGAAATTGATAATTATGAATTTGAAGAATTGGGAAGTGATTCACCTTATATATATGGTCAGAGTTATAATGGAAGAAATTCATATACAACTTATTATCCTGGTAATATTCCTATAATTCTTAGTATACCCCATGGGGGAGATATATCGCCATCTGAGATCTCAAATAGAACTTATGGAGTAACAGTTACAGACTCAAATACTATTGAATTAGGTATGGCTATTAGTAACTATTTATTCTCAAATTATAGTATCAGACCGTATATAGTTGTAAACAATCTCAAGAGGACAAAACTAGATGCAAATAGAGACAAAACTGAAGCTGCTCAGGGTAATATTTTCGCAGAAAGAGCTTTTGATGAATTTCACTATTATATAAGTTCCGCTAGAGACGAAATAATTAAAAATTTTAATACAGGACTGCTTTTTGATATTCATGGTCATGGTGCTAATCCAGATGGTTTTGTTGATCTTAGAACATGGATTGGTTACCTTCTATCAGGAAGTGAGCTTGATAGCTCAGACGGATACTTAGACCAAAATATAAATATAGATGAGACAAGTATATATAGTATGATTAACTCTTCTGACGAGTCTCTATCAAATTTAATAAGAGGTCCAAATAGCTTAGGTTCAATTTTTGAGAGAAATAATTATACAGCACTACCTAGCTCAGAGAGTCCTGGTCCTGAGGGTATGAGGTACTTCAGTGGAGGATTCAACACTTTTCTTTACGGGACTAATAAAAACTTTAATTTTAGTGCTATTCAACTTGAATTTCCTTATCCTGGTTTAAGAGATACCTCTTCATCAAGAAACTTATTCGCAATTGCTTTTTCAGAGATAATACATGAATACTTTCTTTATCACTATAATATAGATCTATTCTCCTTATGATTATCTTTACAAAAAAAACCTATGGACTTTAAAGAGATCTTCACAGCCAGCATGATCCTTTTTGCTATTATTGATATAATTGGTGCTACTCCTATAGTTATTTCATTAAGAGAAAAGGTTGGAAAGATAGAGTCAGAAAAAGCTACTATAGTATCAATGATAATCATGATTGGATTTCTATTTCTTGGTGAAGAAATTCTAAACTTAATTGGAATTGATATTAATTCATTTGCAGTTGCTGGGTCGATTGTTATCTTTTTTATTGCTCTCGAAATGGTACTTGGTGTTACTATTTTTCAGGGAGATGAACCTGAAACTGCATCAATAGTTCCAATTGCATTTCCAATAATTGCGGGAGCAGGTACCTTAACAACCCTTCTGTCTCTTAGAGCGGAGTATGAGCTTATAAATGTAATAATCGCAATTATCATAAATTCAGTTTTTGTATATATAATACTGAAATCTTCAACTAGAATTGAAAGGCTTTTAGGAAAAAATGGAATTGCTATTATTAGAAGAGTTTTTGGAATTATTCTACTTTCAATATCGGTAAAGTTATTTTCAACAAATATTAGTTTAATAGTTTAAGGTTAATGAGATACTTTAAGCTCATAACAATATACTTTATGTCAATCGCATATGCATATGTCGGTGTAAGACATTTTATTGATCCTGATTTTTTTCTTGCTATAATGCCTAATTACTTAACTTTTCATCTTGAATTTGTCTATTTATCTGGAATTGCTGAAGTTGTTTTAGGGCTAATGTTATTATCAAAAAAAACAAGAAAAACCGGAGCTATTGGGCTCATTATTCTTTTAATACTTGTATTTCCTGCAAATATTCATTTAGTTCAAAGTGAATTGTCACAATCTATACTTGGTGTAACAAAAAGCCAATCAATATATAGACTGCCTTTTCAGGGACTATTTATTTTAATAGCATACTGGCATTCAAAAATTAACTAAATTTAAAAATGAATAAGTTTTTTAAGTGGCATGAGGATATGATTGATAAGGTTTCAAAAGAGTTTAACCTTACTAAATACCAAATCTTAATTCTTACATGGCTTGAAGGTATTTTAATCGGAGTTCTTCTGTGTAATTTTGTTTTCTAAACATCTATACTACCTTCAAAAACTAATTTAGCTGGACCTGTTATACTGATTTCTGAATATGTTTTACTTGTTTTTAAAAACTTAACTTCTAAATCTCCACCTAAACATTTCATTTTTATTTTATTGCTGCTAGTTTTTCCAATATAGTTCATACAAATAGCTGATGCAGTTGATCCAGTTCCGCATGCCCTTGTTTCATCTTCAACTCCTCTCTCATAGGTTCTTATTTTAAAAACTTCGTCTGAAACACGTTCAACAAAATTGACATTAACACCTTCTTGTTTATAATAATCGTTATATCTAATAGAACTCCCTACATTCTTTACATCTAGTTCATCTGTATTGGTTGTTTCAACAACAAGGTGAGG
>LUMP01000516.1_pt1 | contig 17247 bp, 17 predicted proteins | sample 729641 | NCBI WGS metagenome assembly LUMP01 (sample SAMN03860260, study PRJNA289734) | marine metagenome | biome: seawater column; feature: ocean; material: water; isolation source: Red Sea water column Station 12 - depth 47m | place: Saudi Arabia: Red Sea | collected 2011-10-15 | depth 47 m | reverse complement strand
ATAACAAACTTTGAAGAATTCACATCTGGGGTGATATCTTTTAATGTTGTTACTCTTGAGTAAGGAACTTGAACCATAAAAATATTATAAGTCGATTAGAAAAGAAGTAAAAATAATTAGATTTGAAATAGGTTTTAAATTTATTTTTAATTGGCTACAATATAAAAGATTAAATTATGGGTGCAATAAATATTAATAATGTTGGAAAAATTTATCCAAATGGAACTAGGGCTCTAGAAGACGTAAATATAGAAATTAATGATGGTGAATTTGTTGTGCTAGTTGGTCCATCTGGCTGTGGTAAAACAACTCTTCTCAGGATGGTTGCTGGACTTGAAGACATCACTGAGGGTGAAATTTCTTCTTAAGCTTCGGAAGTTACCTAAAGATGAAATTGACCAAAAAGTTAAAGATGCAGCAAAAACTTTAGAAATAGACGAGTTGTTAGAAAGAAAACCAAAAGCTTTATCTGGTGGTCAGAGACAAAGAGTTGCTATGGGAAGAGCAATTGTAAGAAATCCACAAGCATTTTTAATGGACGAACCGTTATCTAACCTAGATGCGAAATTACGGGTTCAAATGAGAGCTGAATTAGGACAACTTCATTCACAACTTGAAACTACAACCTTATATGTTACACATGACCAAGTTGAGGCAATGACTATGGGTGATCGTGTTGCGGTTATAAGAAAAGGTGTTCTCCAACAAATAGATACACCAAGAGAAATTTATTTATATCCAAAAAATATTTTTGTAGCGGGATTTATAGGAAGTCCAGCTATGAACTTTGTATATGCAGACATCAAAACATCCGCAAAAGGAACGACATTGATTTTTGGTAATGATAAAATTTTGGCTAAAGATGCTCCTGAGGCCTTAAAAGAGTATGAAGGAAAAGAAATTGTTCTTGGAATAAGACCAGAAGCATTTGAAGATTCCGTGTATGCAAACAAAAAAGAGTTTACAGAAGAGATAAATATTGATGTATCTCTTTTAGAACAACTTGGTTCAGATACTTACATTCATTTTTTCAAAGATATAAAACCTGTACAAACTGAAGCTATTGAAGAAATTTTAGCTGATGAAGGTGAGGATATTTCAGTATTAGGAACACAGACAAAATTTATTGCAAGAATTAATCCAAATGCGACTATAGAAGAAGGACAAAACATAAACCTTGCAATTGATCCAACAAAATTGCATTATTTTGATCCTGAAACTGGGATGGCTATAACTTAAATTTGTTTATCAAGTTCGTTTAGAAGTTTAACTAAGTTTTGAGGACCTTCTCTAATATATTCTTTAAAGAGCTCCCACAACAAATTTGAACCAATAGGTCTAGCCATGATTTCTGAAGCATCATATCTGAATAAGTCTTTTTGTAATGCATCATGAACAATTGAATACTCATACTTGGTTAATTCATTATTTATTATTTGTTTATTAAAATTTTGATTGGCGGATATAAATTCTGTGTCTTGGTAAGACGACCAAGTTTCACCAAAATTTTTTGAAAGAATTTTAGAAATGACTTCCTTTGATAATTCATTGTCTTTTATCAAAACTATATTGTCTCCAATGCCTACCACAGAATTTTCAAAATTTATTTTTGGTACGTTAGTTACTGCAAAGTCTTTTAAGTATTGATAATCCTCAGGAATATAATATCTAAAATAATGTCCACTCCAAGACATAAAGCACTCTGTTGAATCATCTAACAATACCTTAGGGAGATTTCTAAACTCTTTATTTATTATTGAGCCTGGACCGTTATATATATGGTTGTCGTAAAATATAAAATCTTCAATATGTTTAATTGATAAGAAAATTTTTATATTGGAAGCATTAATTTTTAACTTTGACCATTCATCATATACTTCTGGACCGTATTTTGTTAAAAGTACATCTTCCATCCAGTTAGTTTGAACCCATCCTGTAGAAGCAGAGCTTTCTGAATTCGCACACCATGGGCTTATGCCTTTATCTGCAATTTTCTTTGTACCTTTAAGTAAGGTTTCAAAGCTATCAAATTTAACATTATGTTGTTCAAATTTTGAAATGTCATACCAAATTAATGAATTTGGGAATAACCTTGTCCACCCACCGTAAATACTATCTTCATGAGAAACAATAGAGATAAGGTGATTTGGATATAGATTGAAAATTGAGTTATTATCTACAAGTACATCATCCAGACTGTATATCAACTTTCTTTCAGCAAGATTGACTACTCCTTGAGGGTTTGGAATTATAGCAATCGAACTTGAGCTATTTGGGTTATCTATAATAAAAGTCTCAGCATCAGAAACTGATTCATATTTAATTTTTATTCCAAGTTCATCTGCAATAATATTCAGTTCTTCAATAAAATATTCTTGCTCATGAAACTCAGGTCCAATAATGACAACTTCTGGTGGGTCAAATGCAAGAAATGAAAATGTAATAATAATTAAAACAGTTAAAGAAAAAAATAATATTTTTTTATTCAAGGTTTAATCCCATAATAAAGCTGCACCTCTTACACCGCTTGAAGAACCGTGTTTAGATTTTAAAATCGGAGTATTAAAAAAATTAGAGGCAATATACGGAATAATTCTCTTTGGTACTTCTTCATACAGCTCTTCAATATCTGACATCCCTCCGCCACAAACTATTACATCAGGATCTAAGAGATTAACTACAGAGCTAAATGCACGTGCTGTACGTTCAAAATATTTATCCATGACTTGTTCTGAGTTTTTATCCCCTTCTCTAAAATTATCAACTATCTCTCTCGAAGGTTTTTTTTGATTAGTAACAAACGAATAATAATTTTCTAAACCTGGACCAGATAGAAAAACCTCAATTGCTCCTATTCTCCCGCAATGTCTCTGGACTGACTTTTCATAATCGTCCATTGGTCCTGGGATAGGATTTTGACCCCATTCTCCAGTTAATTTATTTGGACCTACAACAAGTTGTTTTCTGAAAGTATAACCCGCACCTACTCCAGTACCCATAATTACTGCAAATACAGAATCATAATTTTGTCCAGCGCCATCTATTGATTCAGATACTGCAAGGCAATCTGCATCGTTTGCAATTCTTACTTCAAATCCAAGCTTGCTTTCTAAATCTTTCTTAACATCTTGCCCTTCTAAAGCTTCAGTATTTGAAACTTGAACTAAACCTGTTTTAGGATGTAGCGATCCAGGCATTCCAATTCCTACAGTGAATTCTGTAAAATCTGAAGAGATATCAGTAATTAATTTAAATACTGTATTGATTATTTCAACATAATTTTCTTTGGGTGCATCAACGCGTTTTCTTAAAAGTTCTTTTCCTGTTGATGGATCAAGCACAATGGCTTCAATCTTTGTACCTCCCCAATCTATTCCAACTTTCATGTCAATTACTCAATTCAAAATTTATACTATATTTCTCTATATTACTAGTGCCTATTACTTCTATTTGTTTTAATTTGTTTTGCTTCCAAATATATGGCGCATCAGGATACTCTCCTGCGTAGTCAGTTGCAACGCCGACTAAATATTTATCTCCATCAATTGTTTGAATGTCTAAAAAACGTAAATAATAAAAATAACTATCGCATCTATCATCCTCACTTAGATTTATTTCTCCAATAATTGTCTTTTTGAAATTGTTTTTCTTTTCTAGTTCCAAAGAAAACTCACCTGGTCCAAATTTCTCCCAACTTGGGCCAATACAAACTCCGGTAAAATCACCTTCATAATCTTCTCTAAATTTCATATCAAATACTAAGTTGTAACTTTCAATATTTGTATCTGAAACTGGAAAAGATTGAACAGTAACTTTTACTTTATCTTTCGATAGGTATTCAACATTAATTGAAAGTTGAGATTCAATAATGTTGTTATCATCAGAGTCAATTGTGTATGAATAAGTAGTTAGGTTAGAACAAAAAATTAATAATGAAAATATTAGTAATTTACCGGGCTTCAACCCTTTACGGCTCCGCCGATTAATCCTCTAATGAAAAATCTTTGCAAACTGAAGAATACTGTTAAAGGAACAATCATAGATATGATTGCCCCTGAGGTTCTAAGATGCCATGCTTCACCGTAAGCACCTACAGCAAGCTGTGAAACGTGGGATGTTACAACTAGATTTTCGGGTTTATAAACACCTAGAAATACATTGGCTACAAGAAAATCATTATAAACCCATAAAAACTGAAATGTTGCAAAAGCTGCAATACCAGCGACTGAAAGAGGCAGAACTAGTTTGAAAAATGTTGTCATATTGCTGGCACCATCAATCTTGGCAGATTCAATTACACTTCTTGGTAAACTCATCATAAAGTCTCTAAGTAAAAAAGTTGCTAATGGCAAGCCAAAACCTGAATGAGCAAACCACGTTGCCACAAATGTTCCGTTAATGTCTAATGCAGGAATTATTGGAAGACCAAACACTTCTACACCACTCTTGAATAGTTGAACTAGTGGAATCAAAGACATTTGCAAAGGAATAATCATCGATGCGACAACTAAAAGAAACAATGGTTCTTTGCCTCTGAACTCCATAAAAGCAAACGCATATGCAGCAAACGCAGCAATGGTGATTGGAATGATTGTAGATGGAATCGTTACAGCAAATGAGTTATAAAATGACCTATCTAGATTATCAGCAAAGAAAATCTCAGAGTAATTTGCCAATGTCAACTCAGTCCATAATTTACCTGTATATATAGCATCCCACCATGATTCTCTTTTAATTGCCTCACCAGGCCTGAAAGAACTTAATACAAATCCAAATACTGGAAATATCCAAGTAAAAGCAATCGTTATTAGAATTATTTTTGTAACAGGTTTGTCATACCACTTCTGAGTATTTCTGTTCATGATTGTGTATTTTCTCTTTCTCTAATAGCTGTACCAACGATAATTGGTAGAACACAAACAAAGATTAAAACCGCAACTGTAGCTGATCTACCAAAATTTCTATACTTTGAAAATTCATCTAACATTTTTACAGCAAGTAAGTTTGTTTCCAGGTCTCCTCTGGTTGATACATAAATAATATCGAAAGCTTTCAGGACTGTAACAACCATGTATGTTCCAACAACGATAATTGTACTTTTAATATACGGAATCACTATTGACCTGAATACTCTCAGCTCTGATGCACCATCTATTTGTCCTGCTTCCATAATTTCTGCTGGTATTGCTTTAATTCCTGCTGAAAATACAACTGCTGCAAATCCTGTGAACATCCAGATCATAATGACCATTAGCAACATTGTATTTATTGGAAGATTTACCAAAATGCTACTTATAAAACCATCTGGATTTAAGTTTTGGGCAAATGGTAAGTTTGTCATGTCTCTTTGTTGGAGCCATCCAATGGGTTTCAAGCAATTAGGATTATCAAAACCATTGAATACGCCATCAATAATTCTGTTATTCATGCACTGAGTACCAAGACGGTCTACAGATACTCTTATTCCATTTATTATTCCAATTTGAGTTAATGGAGGTGGTCTATATTCGTAAATAAATTTGAATATTGCACTAGCTCCAACAGCAGATATAGCCATTGGCATAAAAACAATTGACTTAAAGAATGCTTCACCTTTATTTAGCCTGTCAGATAACCAACCCACGACTAACCCAATTAACAAAACAAAGAAAACAACAAAAATTAACCAAATTATTTGATTTCTAATGGTTACCAGCATTTCTGGATCAGAAAACGCCCATCTATAATTTTCAAAACCAACAAAATCATTACTATATCTGTCTTTAAAGCTAATATAAAAAGTTCTAATTGCTGGATAAAAAAGAAACAAGGCAATCATAAATAACGAAGGACCAGCAAACATTCTTGCTTCTAATGATTCTCTATTCTCTTTAGGTGATAATTTTATTATCTTATCCATACCTAAAAATAATAAAAACACAAAAGTAGAACCAATAATGAGAGCAAAAACAACTAATAAATTTCTAGAAATAATTTCGGTTAGTTCTCTGAATAGAATTGCTTGAAACAAAAACCAAATTAATGGAAAAAATCCTAATGCAAGCATTGAAATGCCAATCGATTTTAATTTTTCTTGTTGTGTTTGTTGCTTCATTCCAATTGTTTTATTTTAGCTTATAAAAGATAGCCACCCAAATAGGGTGGCTATCAATTTACTTAAAAAAGCCCTGGTTTATGGCCAAGATTTTTCGATAGTGTCTAATGCAGTATCAATATATCCTGGACCTTCAACAGCTAAGTTCATCATTTCTTTCCAGAATGAACCAGCACCAACCTCTGGTGGCATTAAGTCAGACGCATCAAATCTGAATGAGTTTGCACTTAATGCTGCAGCGATTGTATCTCCAAGAATTTTGTTGATTGGAGCTGCATACAATGATGTATCAAAACCAGTGTGTGCACTTAATCTTGCATTGTCTGGTCTAATAGCTACATTATTGTAGAATTCTGCACTTAACATGTATTCAGCAACAGCTTTTGTTGCATCTCTATCATTAAATGCACCCCACATGTCACCACCACCTAAAGCAGCAGCTGGTAATGATGGGTCAATTGAAGGGAATGGGAATACAGTTGTGATTGTACCCGCTCCTTCTTTTTCACCTTCTGGCCAGAATCCTGTAATGAAGGATGCTTGCCTATGCATGAAACAACCTGGGTTGCCATTTGCATCTTTTGAGAACATAGGATCTTGCGCGTTACCGAAGTAAGTTGAGACGATAGCATCTGTACCACCTACAACATAACCTTCTGTATGCATGATTGTGCTCAAAAGGGTTGCAGCGTTTTTAACAATTGGATCATTGAAAGGCATTTCATGACTTACCCACTTATCGTAGGACTCAACACCGTCTCCGGTTCTAAGCATGATGTCTTCCATCCAGTCAGTTGCTAACCAACCTGATGCACCGTTTGAGTACATACCGAAACAGAATGGATTCATTCCGTCAGCAACAATTTGATCTGCAAGTGCAATCATCTCGTCCCAAGTAGTTGGAACAGTATATCCTCTTGCGTCAAATTCTGCTGGTTGATACCAAACAATACTCTTGAGGTTAGCTGCATTAGCTCCACCATAGATAACACCATCAACAGTTCCTAGTCCTACAAGGTAGGATGAGAAGTTGTTTTGATACTCATCAAGATCAATATCTAGATCTGCGAGTGGGGTTAGGTATCCTCTATTAGCGGCATCGACAACAGCACCTGGCTGTGGCCATAATGCGAAGTCAGGTGTATCACCAGACTCCATTTGAATTTGTATTTCTTGCTCAAAGTTGTCAGAACCTTGGTAGGAAACAATAATTCCAGTTTCCTCTGTGAATGGTTCAAACGCAGCTCTAAATCCGTCTTGATCAGAACCGATCAAAGCACCTGTGATTGTGACTTCTTCGCCTTCAAGGCTTCCGCCACCACAAGCTCCAAGAATTAGAGTTAAGAGTAAGAAACTAACCAATAATGGTTTCTTCATTTTTCCCCTTTGTGTATACGTACGTATCTAATTTAGTATTTTTTGAGTATTAGACCCTCTAAAATATCGTTTTTTGAAATTATAATTGGAGAATTGCTGTAGTGGCTAAGAATTATTTCTAATAAAAATACACCAGATGTAATTGTTGCTGCTCTTTTTGGATCAATACCTTTAAATTTTGTGATAATTTCTGCTTCACTCATTTTTAGTAATCTGTTGTTTATTTTTTTGACGTTATCAATATCAATTGTTATTTCATGCAGCTCTTCTTCATTGAAATTTTGTTGATTTAGAAATATTGATCCCAATGAGAGTGCTGTACCTGATACTCCGATTACATTTTTTTTATCTTTAATATCTAAATGGGATAATGCAGTCTCAATTTTTAGTTTTGCTTCATTAGTTAATTCCTTACTTATAGGTAGATGTGAAAAATATTTTTCAGATAATGTTACTACTCCTAAATTAAGCGACTTTGATATAATTTTATTCTCAAACTCATAAACAAATTCAGTGCTTCTACCGCCAATATCAATAATCAAAAAATTTTCACTATTTTCCATGAAGTGCAATACTCCAATGCTTGTTGTTATGCCCTCTTCATGACCAGATAAAACTTCAACTTCAAAGTCATATTTTTTTCTGATATTTTCAATTATTTCATCAGAATTTTTTGCATCTCTTAATGCAGCTGTACCAATAACAAATACATCATCAACATCGTTTGCAATCAACAATTTTTTAAAATTTCTTAAAGTAGAATTTACTCTTTTAAAAGCCTCCGTTGAGATTACTCCCGTCTGCTCTATGTTTTCGGACATTTTTGTAACAACATGCTTTCGAATCAATACGTTAAACCCCTGGTCATTAACCTCTGCGATTAAAAGTCTTGTGGAATTTGATCCAAGATCAATTGAGGCAAGCTTTACCATTCAACTTTCCATTCGGGGTTTCTTTGAAAATTATTTTCGTCAATGCAGGGTTTTTCACAATTAAATAATCCTATAGATTCTATAACAATTTTCCCTATAGGATTTTTTCCTGTTGAGATTTCATCTGCTGTATGAGAATGTAAGCACTTGATTGATTCTGTAGCTCCGCCAACACCTCCTGTTGGTAAATGTTCATTTGATAAATCATGAGAGTTCTCTCTTTCTTGCTGATAGCTAGTCTGGCGTTCACTCCATGCTGCTTTAAGGTTTGGATTATTTTGAATTTCGTTATCTAATTCAGCTATTAATCCTTGTGATTCTAATGAACCTATTTTTTTGTTATACATTGGACAAGTTAACCAGTAAGTAGTTGGAAAAGGCGTACCATCATTTAGGTTGGGAGGGACTTTAATTGCTGCTGGCAAATTTAAATGACATCTTGATGAAACAGTAACATTGCTTCTTAAGCTTCTATCAATTTGGGCTTCGACAATCTTTTTGTCTTTATCCACCTTCTTGACCAACTATAAATTCAACAACATATTCAAAAACAGATTTAGATCTATCACTGTTCATTACTTCTTCTATTGGAGTGACCGGTTCCGGAATATCGTAAACATAAAGAATCTCTCCCTCTTTACCGTATCCTCTCTCTCTTAAAACAAGTTCTAGCTTGTCTGGATCGTCTAAATCTGAGATTTGTCTATTCCATTCCTCAATTTGATTTTCAATAATTTGCTTTTCTAACTTACTGTTTTCTATTGCCTTTTCTAAATCTTTATATGAGTTGTAGGTTGTTTGAACATTATCGAAAAAAAAGATTAGAAAAGAGACGACAAAAGCAATGACTAAAACACGTGTAAGTACGTTATTCCCTGTTCTTTTTAAAGTTCCCATTTTTTATTATTAAAATTCTCAAATCCAACTTGTTCTGCGATTCTTAAAAGTTCATTGTATTTTGCAGTTCTCTCTCCTCTTGCAGGTGCACCCGTTTTGATTTGCCCACTTGAGGTTCCAACTACTAAGTGACTAATAAAAGAGTCCTCCGTTTCTCCAGATCGGTGGGATACCATACTTGTGTAATGGTTCTTATTTGCAAGTTTCATAGTGTTAGTTGTCTCGGTAACACTCCCAACTTGATTAACCTTTATCAAGATTGAATTTGCACATTTTTCATCAATTCCTTTTTGTAAAATTTTCTCTTGGGTGACAAAAAGATCATCACCAACTAGTTGTACTTTTTCACCAATTTTTGATGTCAAATACTTCCAGCCTTCCCAGTCGTCTTCAGCTAAACCATCTTCTATAGATACAATCGGATACAAATTAGACAATTCAATTAAATAATCCGACATTTCAGTATTGGATAAGGCATTTCCTTCAATAATATATTTACCATCTTTAAAAAATTCTGTAGATGCCGCATCAAGAGCAAAAGAGATTTGTTCTCCAGGCTTGTACCCTGATTCTGCAATTGACATCATTATTTCGTCTAAAACTTCTTTACTTGATGAGAAGTTTGGTGCAAAGCCACCTTCATCCCCGACGTTTGTAGCTAATCCATTATCTTTGAGTCTTTTTTTAAGTGTATGATAAACCTCAACGCCAGATCTAAGTGCATCATCAAATTTTTCAAAACCATGAGGTACAATCATAAATTCTTGAATATCAACTGAATTATCAGCATGTGCACCACCATTTAAAATATTCATAAATGGAACTGGAAGGGATGGATCTCCATAAATATTTGGTATTAATTCATATACATATTTTTGAACTGATTTGCTATGAGCAACTATATTTGCCATTGAAACTGCAAGTATTGAATTAGCACCAAGACTACTTTTATTTGGTGTTGCATCAAGTTGAATTAAAGTAGTGTCTATATTTTCTTGATCTGCAGCGTCTTGCCCAATTAAAGCCTTAGAGATAACTTTATTAACATTTTCTACTGCCTTAGTTACTCCTTTGCCATTAAAATCTTTTGAATCATCTCTTAATTCATGAGCTTCCAGAGTGCCTGTAGAAGCACCAGAAGGTACAGCAGCTCTTCCCCAAGAACCATCTTCTAAAGTAATTTCAACTTCAACTGTAGGATTAGCTCTTGAATCTAGGACATACCTAGCGAAAACATTAGTAATTTTATTATTCATAACCCTGTTACTTAAAATTTAGCAGAAAAAGGATAATTTGTTACTTTAATTGACTTTTCTTGGCTTCTTCCCAAAGTGTTTCTATTGCAATACTCGGATCTATGTTCTTTTCAACATATTTTGCACGTTCGATAAATCTCTGAGTTGATTTATTAAGTTGTATTTCTGGATCTGCCTCAAGATATCTACAGATATTTACCACTGAAAATAAAATATCTCCTATTTCACTCTTTCTATCTTCATCGTTTTGTGCTTCCTTTAATTCCTCTACTTCAGACAATAAATCCTGTAATGCTTCCTGGTAGTTTGCGTACGTTAAGTCTAGTTTTTTTGCTTTACGCTGTGTTTTAAATGCTTTGGTTATAGACGGTAATTTTTGATCAATATCATCAAATATGGAGTCTGAGGTTTCCTGCTTTTTGATTTCCTCCCATTGCTTTTCAACATCTTCAGCACTTTCTAATTCTACGTCCCCAAAAACATGTGGATGTCGTTTAATAAGTTTTTCCTGTAAGTTAGTGACTACATCTACAATAGAAAAATATTTGTTTTCCTCTGCAATTTTTGAATGTAAAAGGATTTGTAATAATAAATCACCTAACTCTTCATTCAACATATCGTGATTCTCAGGATTAGTTTGCATAGCTGCAAGTGCATCAAGAAGTTCATATGCTTCCTCAATTAAATGCTTTGCCAAAGATTCGTGAGTCTGCTCTCTATCCCACGGACATTCTTTTCGCAATCGTGAAATAATATCAACTAAATCATCGAATTCTTTCATAATCAAAGAATACTATCTAATAATTCGTAGGTGCTTTCAGGAGTTAAAGAGTGTTGAAAATTTAATACCAAACGTTTATTTCTAAAAATAAACCTTTTATCATATTTTTCGATTGAAAGTTTGAGGTCTTCAGTCAAATCAACAGGAAATAATTCAACTTGAAATTCTCTAATCTTGCACCTTAGTATTTCTTTTTTTTGTAATATTGATCTAATTTTTGCAGTTGAAAACAAATTATCAGTAATCTCTGGAACATTTCCAAACCTATCAATAATCTCATTTTTAATCTCATCAACTTTTATAGGTTCAGAATGTTCAAGTCTTTTGTAGATATCTATTCTTTCAGAATCAGCATCAATGTAACTCTTTGGTATTGAAGAACCCCAGTAACAATCTAATTTAATTTCTGTTTCTAAAATACTACTTTTATCTTCACTTTTGCCCTCTATAGAATCTATGACATATTTATTGAAAATATTTAACCCAACATTGGCAATAAAACCAGACTGTATATCTCCAAGAATGCTTCCTGATCCACGCAACTGTAAATCTTTCATTGCTAGAGAATATCCTGTTGACGTCTGCCCTATGGACTTTATTGCATCAAGTCTTAATTCTGCATCAACGCCTAAATTTGTATTATGAAAAAAGTAAGCAAAACTCTGTTCTCTTCTTCTTCCTACTCTACCTTTCAATTGATACAGTTGAGACATTCCCAAGAGCTCAGATCTTAAAGTAATTAAAGTATTTACTTTAGGTAGATCTATTCCTGCTTCAACAATGGTTGTAGCAAATAAAACATCTACCGTTTTATCCCATACATCCTGCATTGTTTGTTCGATCTGATTAGTTGCCAACTGCCCATGTAAAAGTCTGTGATTTAAATTTGGAAAGACCTCTTGAATTTTTTTCATCCAAACTTGTAATTCCTCTATTCGGTTTAACACAAAAAAGACCTGTCCACCCCTAGAAATTTCACGTTGAATAGCAAGAGCGATAGTTGACTCATCAATATTTCCAACATGTGTAAGTGTCTCTAAACGATTTTCAGGTGGTGTTTCAATTCGAGATGTTTCTCTAATTCCCATTAGTGACTGTTCGAGTGTCCTTGGTATTGGTGTTGCTGTCAGAGTGAGCTTATGAACCTGATTAGAGAGTGACTGAAGTCTATCTTTATCTTCTACACCAAACCTATGTTCTTCATCAATAATCAACAATTTGAGATTTTGAAATTCAATATCATCACTTAAAATCCTATGAGTTCCTATGAGAATATCTACAGAGCCATCTTTGACTCCTTCAACAATGTTTTGTACTTCTTTTTTTGTAACGAATCTACTTAAGTGTTTTATATTGAGTGGATAATCTTTCAAGCGATCTACAAAAGTATCAATGTGTTGTTGAACAAGAATTGTAGTTGGAGCTAATAATGCAACTTGGCCTCCTGAAAAAGCAACTTTAATTGCAGCTCTTAATGCAACCTCAGTCTTGCCAAATCCAACATCGCCAAAAATTAGACGATCCATTGGTATATTTTTTTCTAGATCTTTTTTAACATCGTTGATGGCAGTCAATTGATCTGGTGTTTCAATATACTCAAAACTATTTTCTATTTCATTTTGCCAAGGGGTATCCTCACCAATGATTAATGAGTCGTTTCTTATATTTCGTAATTTGTATAAATTCAAGACTCTATCTGCAATTATCTTTGCATTTTGCTTGGCTTTTTCTTTTGCTCTTTCCCATTCTGCACCACCAAGATGAGATAGCCTAGGATTCTCTCCTCCAATATAAACCTCAAGCTCATTAATTTGTTCTGATGGTACAAAAAGCTTATCAGTACCAGCAAATTTAATCTCTAGATAGTCTTTCTCAACTCCTTTTATTTTTTTTACAACTGTGCCTTCATACAATCCAATTCCATGAAAATTGTGAACAATATATGTATTTGGAACAAGAATCGCTTGTTCACTAATCTTTTTTATATTACATTGGAAAGCATTGAAAACTTTTCTGTTATAACTTTGTTTTTTGTTGAGAGATAAATTTTTCCTATTTCCTTTAGAGAATCAATAATATTTTCTGTGTTGATTGAGTCAAAATAATTCGGGAGATTTTCTAAATTTATTAAATCTGATGTTGAATAGAAATTAATATCATACTCACCAAAAAATTTGGAGATATCTTTGTAACGTGACTTAAAATTGCTGATTTCTAATGAAAAATATTGTTTAAGATTTTCAAAGGTATCTTTTTCGATATCAATAATTTCCTTAAGTTGATTATCTACTATATTTTTGTCAACAATGTGTAGGGAAACATTGCTTGTTAAGTCTAGAAGACACTTCTCTAAATCTAAATTCTGGGAGTATTGGAACAATTCGTAATCATCTAAATTTTCTTCCTTGTTAGAAGATAGGTTCAAAATATCTGAGTGCTTTATTTGGAATAGTTCAGTTGCCGGCACTATGAGGATATCTTTCTTTTCACTAACAGATCGTTGTGAAATTGTGTCGAAAGTTTTTATTTCATTAACTAAATCTCCATCAAAAATCACTCGAAGAGGTGAATCATAATTGATTGGGTAAACATCTAACTGTCCGCCTCTAATCGCAAAACTTCCCTTTGATTCAACTCTATCTTTTCTTTGATACTTAAGGTGAATAAGATTCTCAATTAGTGAATCAAAATCGATTTCCTCATTTAATTCAATTTTACAAATTTCTAATTCTTCAAAATATATTCTTTGGGAAATGGCCTTGATGCTAGTTGCGATGTTGTAATTATTGTTTGTAAGGAGTAGGTGCGCAATTTCTAATCTTTTCCCCTGTATATCAAAAGATGGAACAAAAGAATCATAAGAAAGAGTATCCCAAGAAGGTAAATGAAATATATTTTTGTTTAAGTTAGAAAAATCTGTAGAAAACTCAATAGCCTCTTTATCAGTGGGGAAAATGATAATATTTTTATTCGATTTATTGTTTAAAGCTAATAAAGGTACGAGAGATTCTCTAGAGGTGTTAAAAGATTCTAAATCCATAAATTAAATTTTTGATAATGAAATATAATTTTCTTCAATCAGCCAATTAATTGTCTTTTTAATGAATTCATCTACATTGGTATATTGAATATTTAAGTTTTCTTTAGCTTTTAAACCTTCATATTTATGTCCATGTGTAAGAACCCTTGCAGACTCTGAACAAAGAAGAGGTGTGTTATTTGAGATTAATTTATAAATATCCCCAAGTGGCGCAATTGCTTTTAATAAGACTTTTGGAATATATAATGGTCTTCCATTCCAAGATGAAATAGTTTTTAGTTTATTAACTAGTTCCTCACTTGATGTTTGAAAACTATTTAGAACATATCTTTCATTATTTTTACCAAACTCAAGTGCGTTATAATGTCCATCTGTACAGTCGTCAATGTCAACAATCGAAATGTTGTTCCTTATCAGTGGAGGATTAGTTTTTGATAAAGTTGAAATTAATAATTTAGCAGTCCCAGACACTCTTCCGGGTCCTTGAACCGAAGATGGGTTGATGGAAACAAATTCAAAATTCTTTTCATAATTGAAAGCCTCTTTTTCAGCTAAAAATTTTGACTCCTCATATTTGCTTAGATAATAACCTCTGTGAGTGGAATTTTCATTCCCAATACTACCCAAATCTTCACCAAGCGTGACAGCAGAAGATGTGTAAACAAATCTAGAAATTCCTAATTGATTGCCTAAATTTAAAATATTTTTTGTTCCATCAATATTTGCATCAAACATATATTGTGGATTTTTTGAACACATTTTATTTACTCCAGCAACATGGAATATTGCATCAATATTTGTATTTTTAAATTGATCAATAAGATTTGAAGTCAAGATATTTCCACTGATAACAGATACACCTTTAGATTCCAAAATTTTTTTATTCTCCTCAGATCTACTTAATGCGTAAACGTTATGACCATTTTCAATTAATTTTTTAAGAAGAGGCTTACCTACAACTCCTGTTGAGCCAGTAATAAATATATTTTTATATTTCATTTTGATTGTTTCAAATAACCTAAAAGATACTGATATCCAGAAATATAAGAAAATATTAGAGCATGTAGTACAAATAAGTCTGCGATACTAAAACTTAGAATACTTAATGAAAAATCCATCATTACAAATCCTATTGCCCAAAACTGTAAACTTGCTTTAGCTTTTCCAAACTTACTTGGAGGAATCATAATCCCTTCATTCCCAGCTAGTCCTCTCAGGCCAGTAATAATAAATTCTCTAGCAATTAATAATGTTGTAATCCAGATACTTACTCTGTCGATATAGGTAAAGCCTATAAAAATAAAAGTTATGAATATTTTGTCAGCAATGGTGTCAAGAAATGCCCCCATTTTTGATGTGACGTTCCACTTTCTAGCAAGACGTCCATCAAAAAAATCTGTCCATGCAGCTATAAATGCAATTATTGCTGGGATTAACATCAGTCCTTCACTAGAACCATCTAAAAGTAACAAATATAAAATGACTGGTGCCGAAATTATTCTAAAAAGTGCTAAAGCATCTGGTATATACTGCTTCATTAAATCACATCAATTATTCTTCGCTCAGAAGCTGCTTTCACAGCAGATTCTCTATCATTTAAAAACGTTTCAATAATATCTACAGAATCTTCTATCAAAAATTCAACTTCTTCTTCCTCATTATTATAAAACCTAGATAAAACGAAATCTGCAGGGTTAACTTCTTTAGGGGGTCTACCAACTCCAACTTTTAATCTAAAATATTCATTAGATTGCAAGTAAGAATTTATAGACTTAATTCCATTGTGTCCTCCATCAGAACTTCCACTTTTTAAACGCAATCTACCAAAACCGAGATCTATATCATCGTGAATCACCAATATATTTGAGGCTTCAACATTATTGTATTTTAAGTAAGCTTTGAGAGCCTCTCCAGAGTTATTCATTGAAACCATTGGAAAGATGATATCTACATCTGAATTTTCAAAAGATTCTTGACCAATCTTAAAACTGCCTGATTTGTCTAATTTCACTTCTATAGAATTTTTAATACAGAACTTTTCTAGAATATCCGCACCAATATTGTGTCTTGTTTTTAAGTATTTTGATTGAGGATTCCAGAGACCAACTAAGAGAGTTTTATTATTCTCCAGATTCATCTGAGGACTCTTCCTCAACAGCTTCTTCAGAAGATTCACCTTCGGCTCCCTCTTCGCCTTCTTCACCCTCTTCGCCTTCAAGACCTTCAATTTCTTCTTCCTCTTCAATTGCAGCTCTTGGAAGCGTTATGGTTACCAAAATTGATTCATCGTCCTCTGACGCTAGTTCTACTCCATCTGGTAACTCAACATCAGTGGCAGTTGCATTTTCACCAACATTTAATTCTGAAATATCTAAATCTAATGAAGAAGGGATGTTTGTTGGCAACGTTGAAATAGTTATCGTTGCATTGACGGTTTGTACCAAGCCACCTTCTTCTTTTACTCCAACAGGTGTGCCAATAAAATTAATCTGAACATCTGCTTCAACTGTCTTTGTTAGATCAATTTGAATGAGATCTACATGCAAAAATTCATTTTTATAGGGATGTTTTTGAATCTCTCTCGCTAAAGCTGTATATTTCTTTTTTCCTACTTCCAAATTTAAAATCGTGTTTGCACCAGCTTCACTTCTAAGAGCATTATTAAATTCTCTTGCATCTAAAACTACAGAAACTGGATCCATACCCATGCCATAAATGACTGCTGGTAGAGAACCAGCATTTCTCAATCTTCTTGATTCAGCTGAGCCACTATTGTCTCTTAAGTCTGCTTTTAAGTTTGCTTCCATATTTATCCTTACGAATTATATAGAGTAATAAATTTTATTTGCTACTCAAAGCAGTATTTATGC
>LUMP01000532.1_pt1 | contig 17307 bp, 16 predicted proteins | sample 729641 | NCBI WGS metagenome assembly LUMP01 (sample SAMN03860260, study PRJNA289734) | marine metagenome | biome: seawater column; feature: ocean; material: water; isolation source: Red Sea water column Station 12 - depth 47m | place: Saudi Arabia: Red Sea | collected 2011-10-15 | depth 47 m | reverse complement strand
CTATTTCATCTAATAAAGGTCTTTGTGGAGCATTCAATTCTAATGTGATTAAACAATCACTTTCATTAAAAAATTCTGAAAAGTTTTCCGGCGCTAATTTTAGTTATTTAGTTATTGGTAAAAAAGCAAATGATGTTCTATCCAAAACTGAGAATATAATTGAAAATTATAGTTCTATATATGATAATTTAACTTATGAAGAGTCTTCAAAAATAACAGAAAAAATTATAGAAGAATTTAGTTCTGGTAAGTTTGATCATGTTGAGATTATCTTCAATAGTTTTAAAAATGCTGCTAATCAAATAATTAAAACTGAACAGTTTTTGCCAATAGTTAGCCCAGATGAGTCTGAGCCACTTTCAGATTATATATTTGAGCCTTCAATGGAGCAAATTGTTTCGGAGCTTGTTCCAAAATCATTGAAGATTCAATTATTTAAATCAATAAGAGATTCATTTGCGGGAGAACATGGAGCAAGAATGACAGCCATGCACAAGGCAACTGATAATGCAACTGAGCTTAAAGATGATTTAGTTTTAACTTATAATAAAGCTAGACAAGCTGCAATTACAAATGAAATTTTAGAAATAGTTTCAGGTGCTGAAGCTTTAAAAGGATAATTTAACTTCATGAAAGTTAAAATTATTAATAAATCTAATAACCCAACTCCTACCTACGAGACTTCACTTTCAGCTGGAATGGATTTACGTGCTTATGTAGAAGGACCAATAACTTTAAATCCTGGAGAAAGAAAGTTAATAAAAACAGGCTTACACATCGAGTTGCCTGAGGGCTATGAAGCACAAGTAAGGCCAAGAAGTGGTTTGGCTTTTAAAAAAGGAATTACTGTTTTAAATTCTCCTGGTACTATTGATGCTGACTACAGAGGAGATGTAGGGGTCATTTTAATTAATCATTCGAATGAAGAGTTTGCAGTGAACAGCGGAGACAGAATAGCCCAGCTAGTAATATCAAAATTTGAAAAAGTAGACTGGGAAACCTCCGACGAAATAAATTCAACATCAAGAGGGGATTCTGGGTTTGGCAGTACAGGAAGTAATTAATATCTTCATAGGATGCGTTTTTTCTACTTCTTTTTAATGTTTGCATTAATAGGCTGTGGTGCAAAAAAAAAGATTGGTGTAAAAAAAACAGCCCCAATAGAAATTGAGTCAACCACAGAAGTTGAAAATTTTACGCCTTTTTCCTTTGATAATATTATTATTTCAAGCAAAGTTGACTTACAGATCAATCAACAATATCTAACCTTTGATTTAACTTCTCGTATAAACTCAGGCTCTAAAATTTTACTTTCAGGAAATGTTATTTTGCCAGTATTTAAAATACTTATTGAAAGTGATAAGGTTTTGGGTTATGATAGAATTAATAGAGAATATTTTCAAAGCTCAATCGTGGAGCTTAATAGTAAATTTAATTTGAACCTTGGAGTGGAGGAAGTCCAAAAGATTTTAATTGGTAATCCACTATTTTCACTAGACAAGTTAAATGACTCAAAAAAAACGATTACTGATGAAGGTGTTTTATTTGAAGTCTTCCTAAAAGATTTCAGTTTTAGGTTTGTGTTCGACAATCAAATGAAAAATTTAAAACAACAATCAATAGTTCACAACAAGTCAGGAGCTTCTATTCAACTATCTTATTCTGGGAAAGTCATAGATAAAGCAAACGATATTCCATCTGTAATTAGAGCGAGAGTCAAATATGACAATAATTTAATTAATTTAAATATAAAGAATAGATCAAGGCTTTTGGATAAGGAATTAACATTTCCTTACAGAGTTCCCAAAGGCTATTCAAAAATCAAAATTTGAAAAATTTTTTTATTAAAATAGCGCTAATATTTTTTTTGATTCCGTATGTGTTTGTAGGTCAAACACAAAAAATCAAAGAACTCGAAAACAAAAGAAAAGTATTAAAAGATGAGATATTAAAAATTAATTCATTATTGATTGATAATTCAAAAAAGAAAAAAAACGCCTTTAGTGATCTTGAAAACTTAACCCTTAAAATAAATAGAAAACAATCATTAATAAAGCTTACGAACCAACAGATTAATTTACTTAATTCTAATGTTGAGAAAAATGAAGATAAAATAAACAGGTTAAATATTGAGATTCTTAGCGCGAGAAAAGATTATGCTGATATGATATTTAATTCATATAAAAGTAGACTAAAAGAGAGTAGAATAATGTTTCTGCTTTCTTCACAAAATTTTTTACAAGCGCTAAAAAGATCTCAATATTTTGATCAATTTTCAAAAAGCAGAAAAGAAATGGCTTCTTCAATTCAAAATAAAGCTGAAGAGGTTAAGGCATCAAACGATACTTTAAAAATTATTATTTCTCAAAAAGAGGCTCTAATAGAATCAAATATTATTGAAAGAAAGGAGCTTGATAATGAAAAGAAAGAACAAAACACTTTAATTAATTCATTAAGAAAAAAAGAGAATACATATAAAAAGCAGATCAATGAAAAACAAAGGCAGGCATCTCTTTTAGATAAGGAAATTGATAGGTTAATTAAAGAAGCAATTAGGGAATCAAATAAAAACACTTCTTCTACAACATTTTCTCTTACACCTGAAGCAAAAGCTTTAGCAGAAAGTTTTTCTAAAAACAAAGGTAATTTGCCTTGGCCTGTTGAAAGAGGTGTTATTATACAAAAGTTTGGTTTACAACCACACCCTGTTGTTAGAACAACAAAAATTAAAAGCAATGGAATAGTAATTGCAACTACCAAAAATGCAAATATAAGAGCTGTATTTAAAGGTAAAGTGTTATCAATTTTAAAATTTAAAGGAAGTAATTTAACTGTATTAATTCAACATGGAAATTATATTAGTGTATATAAGAACTTATCTAAAGTCTATGTTAATAAAGGACAAAATATTGAGTCTTTAGATATAATTGGTCAGGTATTTAGCAATAACTCTGAATCAAAAACAACTTTACAGTTTAGTATTTTTAATAATACAACAGCCTTAGACCCATATTTATGGATAGCAAAGTGATTAATAAAAAGGAAGTCAAAAATACTATAGAGATTAAAGGAGCAGAAATGCATAACTTAAAATCTATAGATGTATCTATCCCAAAAAAACAACTAGTTGTAATAACTGGTTTGTCAGGTTCAGGAAAATCTAGCTTGGCATTTGATACAATATATGCTGAGGGTCAAAGACGATTTATAGAAAGTTTATCCTCTTATGCAAGACAGTTTTTAGGAAAATTAAACAAGCCAAAAGTTAAAAACATTGAAGGACTATCACCTGCTATTGCCATAGAACAAAGAGTTAATAATTCTAACCCAAGGTCGACTGTCGGTACTAGTTCAGAAATATATGAATACATAAAATTATTATACGCTAGAGCTGGGAAAACTATTTCGCCAGTTACAGGTAATGAAGTAAAAAAAGACAGTGTTAATAGTGTTTTAGATTTTATTAATAAGTTAAATGAAGGCGATAAGTTTTTGATTATGATAAAGCTTGATCCACCGGAAGAATTGAGCTTTAAAGATTATCTAAATCTATTTTTAAATCAAGGTTTTGCTAGAGTTGAAATAGATGAAAAAATTGAGATGATAGAGGATTATGTTGATAGGAAATTCAAGAATGCCTATTTGGTTATAGACAGATCAATATTCAAGAATGATAAAGATTACATCAACAGAATTATAGATTCTATTGAGAATGCATTTAACGTTGGTAATGGTTCAATGTACTTAAAAAAACTTAGTACAAATTCATATCATTTTTTTACAAAAAAATTTCAAGAAAATGGTACAAGCTTCTTAGAGCCAAACGAGCATCTATTCAGCTTTAATAATCCTTACGGAGCTTGTTCAAAGTGTGGAGGATATGGAGACATTATTGGTATAGACCCTGAGTTAGTGGTACCAAATACTTCTCTTTCAGTTTATGATGATTGTATTGCTCCATGGAGAGGACAGAAACTAAGAAAATACAAACAATTACTTGTAAAGAATGCTCATTTATTCGATTTCCCTATTCATAGACCTTATTTTGAGTTATCAAAAGAGCACAAAGAATTATTGTGGAACGGCAACGAACATTTTAAAGGGATAGATTTTTTCTTCAAAAAACTAGAACAAAAAATGTATAAGATTCAAAACAGAGTGATGTTATCTAGATATAGAGGAAGAACTGTCTGCTCAGATTGTAAAGGAAAAAGATTGAGAAAAGAAGCCAATTATGTTAAAGTTAATGGTCTTTCAATAACAGAGTTAGTAGACATGCCAATTTCTAAGTTGCTAGATTTTTTTAAACAAATAAAATTAAAAGGCGAGGCAGCAACCAAAAGTAAAAGATTGTTAAAAGAGATTATAAGCAGATTAGAGTTTTCTAAAAATGTAGGACTTGGGTATTTGACCTTAAATAGAAAATCTAATTCACTTTCAGGAGGAGAAACTCAAAGAATTAATTTAGCTACCTCTTTAGGCAGCGCCTTAGTAGGCTCAATTTATGTATTGGACGAACCTAGTGTTGGTTTACATCCAGAGGACACTTTGAAGTTGATTGAAATATTGTCAAACCTTAAAAAAATTGGAAACTCAGTTATAGTTGTTGAACACGATGAGGATATAATAAGATCTGCAGATCATATAATCGATTTGGGACCCGGAGCAGGTTCTCAAGGGGGCAGTGTTGTAGCTCAAGGGAATATTAAAAAACTTCTCAAGTCAGATTCTTTAACTGCTAATTATTTGAATAAATCTTTAAGTATTGAAGTCCCTAGATCCAGAAGAAAAATATCAAAAAAATTATCACTATTAGGATGTAGAGAAAATAATTTAAAAAACATAGATGTTGATTTTCCTCTAAATATGATGGTATGTGTTACGGGGCTTTCAGGCAGTGGAAAAACTACATTAGTTAAAAATATTTTATATCCAGCATTATTGAAAGAAAAAGATATTTTTAAAGAAAAACCAGGACAGTTTAATCAAATTAAGGGTGATTTAGAAGAAATTAATTCAATTGAATACATAGATCAAAATCCAATTGGACAATCTTCAAGGTCCAATCCTGCAACTTATATTAAAGTGTATGATGACATTCGTGCACTATTTTCAATTCAAAATACTTCTAAGCAATTTGGTTTAAAACCAAAACATTTTTCTTTTAATGTTGATGGAGGCAGATGCGATGAGTGTAAGGGTGAAGGAACAATAAAAATTGAAATGCAATTTATGTCAGATATTGTTCTTACGTGTGAGTCATGCAAAGGAAAGAGATTTAAAAAAGAAGTTTTAAAAGTTAAGTTTGAAAATAATAATATTGATGATATTTTAAATTTAACTATTCAAGATGCTTACAATTTTTTTCAAGAAAAAAATCAAAATAAAATAGCAAACAAACTTAAAGCTTTACTTGACGTTGGGATGGGATATGTGAAACTTGGACAATCTTCATCAACTCTGTCGGGCGGTGAAGCACAAAGAATTAAACTAGCTTCTTTTTTATTGAAAGGATCTAATAAAGAAAAGACCTTGTTTATTTTTGATGAGCCAACTACAGGACTACATTTTCATGATATAAAAAAGCTTATAAAATCTTTTAACTTATTAATTGAGTTTGGACACTCAATAATTATTGTTGAGCATAACTTAGACTTGATAAAGTCTTCGGACTATATCATTGATTTGGGGCCGTTTGGTGGAGATGAAGGAGGAGACTTAGTATTTAAGGGAACACCTGAAGATTTAATTAAAGAAGGATATTAATTGGTTCTGAAACATTCATGAAATAAATTACTGAAGTATAAATTATTGATATTAAAATTGAATCAATAATTATAGACAATATACTGTTATCAGTTATTTTGAAATTTTGAAAAGCAAAAAACATTACTATAATTATCGAAACTACCTTTAAACTATTAATAGAGTAAGGACTAATTTTTAATTTATGTTTTATAAAAATAATTTTTAAGCCTGTAAAAAAAAGTACAACTATAAGTGTGGAAAGTGCAGCACCATTTATGCCATATATATCAATGAAAATATCATTTAAATAATAAACAGACACTGCCATTAGAATAGAAAAAGGCAATGTGATTTTGTAGAATTTTGAAGTTGCTAAAATTGCAGGGCCACATCCAAAAGACATTAAAATTAATTTACTTGTAGAGATCATTAAAACAACCCAAATACCATTTGCGTAAGCCTTCTCACTCATTAAATCATAAAAAGGTGAAATACTAGAATTAATTAATAAAAAAATTAAGCCTGCAACAATAAGTAAATTAATTGAACTAGATGAGTATAATTTTTTTAACTCATTAAAATTATTTTCATTAAGAGCTTTAGCTACTAACGGATTAATTATTTGAAACATAGCACGTCCTGGGATTTCAACAACCGTTGCTATGAATACAGCGACCGCATAAAATGCAGTTTGACTTATTGCCTGCTTCTGAGGAATCATAAATTTATCAATATCAATTAAAATGCTGGCTGCAGATCCAGCAAGTAGAATGTACAATGAATAAGTTAAAATACTTTTTGTGTTTTTAGGAAGAGAAAAAGTGAATTTTGGCATGTATAAACTTAAAGAGTAAAACATCATAATTATAAGCCTTAAATAATAAAGACCAGTCAACCACCAAATAAAATTTTCCTTTGAAATATGGTTTAGATAAACCAAGATTAATAAAACTAAAATGGATAGTCTTGGAAATATTTCTTTTAAAAAATTTCCAAAAACAGATTTTAATTGAACCCTTGCCCAAGAGTAAAAAACTTCAAAGTATGATGTAGCAAAGGCAACAAGAAAGATAACCCAAACATAACTTTCAATTATAGGGTTTTTAAGTGACAAGAAAGATGCAATTATGTCATGAAACTCTACTACTAAAAACGTAATTGGGATTATTGTAAAAAGTGGTAGAAAAATGATAGAAGACATAAAGTTGTCTTTCTCCTTTTTAGTATTAAAAGAACTAAAATATTTTATAATTGTATGCTGACTTCCAAACGATATCAAAGGCTGAAGAAGGTTTGAGGTAGCTAATAAAAAAACAACCAAGCCATAATATTGTTCCTTTAAAAAAACAGGATAAAAATAGAGCGTATTAACCCCTCCAACAAGCAATGCAAAAGCTATAATTATAATATTCTTATATGACTGATTAAAAACAATGCCCATTATAATTTTGAAATTATTTTATCAATTTTAATTGCAATATTTGAAGACAAAAATTTATTATCTGTTTTTTGACTACTCGCTTTACCATCCTTATAATCACTAAAGCATTTATAAATATAATTTTTTAAATCTGTATGGTTATCATAGCTGAATGACATTCCAGATTTAGTTTCTTTTATAATGTTTTCAAGATCAGTCCCTTTATTAGAAATTCCAAGTATCCTTTTCCCTGATGACAAGTAGTGAAAAAACTTACCAGGAATAATATCATTTGACCCTTCAACATTGACAGAACAAACCATCAAAAGCTCTGAAACAGAAATCTCTTTATCTAAGTTGTTTTTCGATAAATAAGAAACAATTTTTGTGTTTTGAAGAAGTCTAAATTCTTTATTTTCAATAATGTTTTTATCAATATTGCCAATCAAAACAATTTCAACAAGACTCTTAAAAGAATTGTCAGATTCAATCAATTCTCTAAGAACAATCCATAGATTGATTGGGTTTTGAAATTCTTTCATTGAACCAGCGTATAAAATTCTAAACTTATTATATGCTTTGGGCTTTATAAAATTTTCAAAACCACTTGGTGTATAAAAAGTATTATGGTTTTTCTTCTTAAACTTATTGTTTAAAGATTTAGATGTTGTCAATACTGCATCTGAAAATTTAAGAACCAAATTTTCTTTTTTCTCATGTTTAATTTTAGTTGATTCAAGCTTATTTAGAAATTTATTTTGAATAAAATTAGACCAAGGATCTCTAAAATCTGCAATCCATTTTAGATTAGTTGTTTTCTTTAATTTAAGCCCAACTAAGTGCATAGAATGAGGAGGACCAGAAGTGATTAGACAGTTTAATGGAGTTTTTTTGATATATTTTTTAATGTATTTTACAGATGGAGAGATTAAATATTTTCTTGAGTCCGGGAAGAAAAAAAGCTCTCTCACAAATGATTTTACACCACTGCTTTTGAAACTCTCAGCAGAATTAGAGTTTTTATTTGTTAAAAAATTTGGCAACTCAAATCCAGAAATAAAATTCACTTTAACTTTAGAATCAACTTTATTTAATAATTCTTTATCCACAATTGGATACTTAGGATTTTTAAAAGTAAAAACATGAATATCGTGACCTAGTTTTGCAAGCTCATTTGAAAACCTGAGCCATCTTTGAACTCCAGATCCGCCAGCTGGAGGCCAATAGTAAGTTAATATTCCAATTTTTTTACTCATATATTTTTATTAAATCTTTTGACACCACACTGTTGTTTAATTTAGTAATAGCATCATAACAATTCTTTTGAAGTTTTGAATAAAGTTCCTTGTTTTTAATCATTAACAGCAAATTTGAAATAAAATCTTCAACATTTTTTTCTTTAAATATTTTACCACAATTAAATTTACTAACAAGCTCAGCTTGAGCTATTGAATCGCTGCATAACAACGGAACATTAAACGAAATATATTGAAAAATCTTATTAGCATAAGTTGTATCGTGATGTTGGTTTCTGTATAGAGGAGAAAGTCCAATATCAGAAATCAATAAGTATTTATATAAATCCTCTTCCTTTTGCCATCCAACAAAGTCAACTAAACTGGAAATTTTTAGCTTTTTAATTTTGGACTTTATTTTATGGTCATAAGAACTTTTTCCAATAATTATTAGTTTAATTTCAGGGACCTCTTTTGCTAAAGAAATCATTGAATCTAAAACAGTATCTAAACCTCTTCTTTCTGATGTATTACCAATATATAATAGCACATAATTGTTTGCATACTTTTTCTTTAACTCATGGTCATAGTCTTTATTTTGGTAAAAGCTTTTTCTAACTGTATTTGGATAAACGACAACATTGTCATTTGAAATTTTACATCTTTTTATTATCTCTTTCTTTGCTTGATTGGTTACTACAATTACTTTTTCTGCTTTTGAGACATATTCCTCTTCGGCTTTTTTCCATCTTTTAACACTGATTAAAAGCTTTCCTAAAAAACTATTCACATGTTTATAAGATTTCATTATCTCATGCCTGTTTTCATGAAGGTCAAGGGTATATTTTAGATTATATTTTTTACAAACATCAACAGCAGCTTTAGCAATTTGTATATCATGAACATGCATTCTATCAATGTTGTTCTTATGAACAAAATCTTTAATTTTTGACTTCATTAAAATTGAGTAAAAAGGAAAATCATTTGCTAGAGCAGATAGTTTATACGTTAATGATGAACAGTAATATCTTCGAACTTTTATGCCGTTTATTATCTCACTTTTAATATAATTTTTTTGATATGAAACACAGAATAAATAAACCTCATGACCATTTTTAATAAGTTCTTCACATTCATTTGTGACTCTTGCATCACTTGGATAAATAGCGTCTAGAATCATTCCAATTTTCATAATAAAAAATTAAAGATTTAAAACGCCTTTGTAATAATTAGTATAGTTTCTTAGAGACTTTTCAGCATACACAGCATAATATCTATTTGTAAAATTTCTAAGTAATGGTCTAAACCCTAATTTAAAAGTAGGGTTCTTCCAGTACTCTTTTTTCTTTACTTCCCAGCCTGATTTTTCTAATAGCCAGTCAAATTGCCATGCCTCAAATTCATGATAATGACGATCCCTTTCGTCATTCTTGTTTTTATAAGCTTTAGAAAACCATAAGCTTAATGGAACGGTAACAAAAAGCCTTTTGCAATTCAAATTTTTTAAAAGAGGGAAAGGAGAAACTAAATGTTCTAATATTTCAAACCCAGTAACAAGATCAACTTCCTTTGGTATTTCAATTTCATATTCAAAATCAAAATCTTGACCTTCACTATTAATGACCTTGTAACCTTCTTTTTCCATTATTTCTGAAAATGGATTTCTAACACCAAGGTCATAAATTATCCCACCGTCTGGTAAAATTTCCTTAAGCATTGTTAAGGTTTTTTTATATCGGTATTTTGGAAGTTTATTATACATTAACACTCTTTTTAAAATAAAAGCCTATTGATAACAATAAAATTACAATAGAAAAAATAGAGATAATTGATCCAGTCACTAAAACAGGCAATTGAGTTTCGAGGGTCTTTTTCATAAGATCTATCACTCATATTTTGAGATATCGCAGTTTTTTTAAAGTCTATGTTATTTAGCTGCAATATTTCTTCATCAAAGCTTTCAACAGAAACTAGTTCCTCAACAAACCATGCAGAACCTAAACTGTTTTCGTTAGTTTGCAGCTCAAGTTGATTGTTTTGATTTACATCGATTATATATTTCACATTAAGCATATCAAGAACTTTATAATTTCTTTTAAATAAATAGAAGTCAAATAAGTCTTGCATTTTTTGAGGTCTGGCCGCATTATATCCGGAGATTGATTTGTGGAAATAGGATGTTCGACCGTTAGTTAATCCTCTGTATGGTTCAAAAACTCTAAAATCACTTTTATCATTTTGTATTTCTAGATCTAAAAAATTTGCTTTAAAAGGATTAGAAATAGATGATTTAGCAACAAAGTCATCTTCATTTACATACTTTTTATCTACTGACCATAAGTCAACAGTTATGATTAGAAACAGAACTAATAAACTGTAATTTTCATTTATTTTTTTATTAATACTAGCATATAATATTCCCAAACAAAGGATTACAAAAACAGAACTTCTTAAAATATCTGATTTATAAACTATAACTCTTTCATCAATAATCATTTTCAGTATTTCTGGATATTGATCAAAAGGTTCAAAGTTGGATTTAAAATCAAATAAACTTTCACCAAAAAAATATAAAATACCAAATACTGAAAGAAAAGCTGATCCAATTATTAGTAGCTTCTTTTGAGTAATTATTTTTTCACTTCTTTTTTTGTAAAAATTATACAGACCAAGAATAGCGATAAAAGGAACTAAAAATTCAATTAAAACTTGAATAGATGATACAGCTCTGAATTTATTGTAGAATGGGAAATAGTCTATAAACAGATCTGTCAAAAAAGAAAAGTTTTTACCCCACGACAAAAACAAGCTGAATGCAAATGCACTTAATACCCAAATTAAATTTATTCGGCTAAGAAAAAACAAACCAATAACAAATAAGAAGAATACCGTTACACCAATGTATGCTGGAGCTTCAACTATAGGTTGATCTCCCCAATAAAGTCTAGCATTTTCATAAATTATTTTAGCACTTTCAGAATCATAATTTCTAAGATTTTTAAAAAAATCAGAATCTTTATCAATTAAATCTCCACTGCCCCCACCAGTGAATCTAGGAATAATTAGATTAAAACTTTCAGTTGTCCCGTAGCTATATTCTGTAATATATTCACGGGTTAAACCACCAGTGTTTTGTTTTTCAGATCCATCAGGCGTAATTGTAAGTTCAGAATTCCCTCTTGTACTAAAATCTGTATACTCTTTAGTTGCGAGAATGGATGTTGCATTAAGAGTTATTGCAAGAATTATTGCTCCAACAAAACCAGTATATTTTTTATAGTCAATATTCTTATTTTTTATTTCATTAAATAAATGAATTAATGCTAATAGACCACACAACATCACAAAGTAGTAAGTCATTTGATAATGATTTGCATTAATTTGCAATCCAAATCCTAGAGCTGCTAAAATAAATCCAATCAAGTATTTTTTTTCAAATAAATTATATACTCCAGCTATGGCTATTGGAGCATACCCAATTGCAAGCGCTTTGGTATTGTGACCAACTCCTAATATTATAATTAGATACGTAGAAAATGCAAAAGCAAAAGCACCAACAACAGCAAACTTTTTTTCTACTTTAAGTGAAATTAGCAGAATGTAAAAGGACAATAAATAGATAAATAAATAATCAGCAGGTCTTGGTAGAAATCGTAAAGATTTATCAATCTTATCTAATAAGTCAAAAGGATATTTAACTGCAACTTGAAACGTAGGCATACCTACAAATGCATTATCTATCCAGTAAGGTTCTTCATTAAAAGATTCTCTATGATCAACAATCTGTTTTGCCATTCCTGAAAACTGAGCGATATCAGATTGAAAAATAGCTTTTCCTGAAAGTAATGGGCTAAAATATGCCAAAGAAGCAACCGCAAAAAAGACAACTATTGCAATATGATAAATAGAATTACGCGTGAAAAAAAAATTAATCAATTTCTTCATAATCAATATATTCCCCTACCTGTTCCTTTTTTTTCTCTTCTTTTTTAGGTGGTTTATGAAACGGGTTGTTTTGCCCAGCCCTTTTAGTAAATTTTTCAAAGTTTTTTTTGAGTATGTATCTCAAAATATAAGGAATAAGTTTTTTGAGAATGTAGCTAAAAACAATAAAAAATAATATTATATATATAAAAATCATTATAATTATTATTACCAAAAATACAATTAATCAAATAATGGCTTTAACTTCAGTTATAATTTAAATGAAAAAGAGATTATCCATTCTTTTGTTGTTTATTTCTACATGCTTGTTTTCACAGTACACAGAAACCATTAATTCTAATAGGCCTGGAACTTCTCATGGTGCATTTTCTGTTGGAAGAGATGTTCTACAATTTGAAATTGGAGGAAATAACTACTCTTTTTCACATGCAAATCTAAATGATTCAGAAATGAGAGGAATAAATGCTGTATACAATATAAGATACGGGTTGTATTTAGAGAACCTAGAAATATTTCTGAAAGGAAGTTATAATACTAGAGATATTATTGATAATTATAAGTATAATACAAGTCAAAAAGAGAATTTTTTAGCTGAACACTCTCTTGGAGTTAAGTATTTAATTTTTGATCCTTTTAAAAACAAAAAATGGCATAGTGAAGATTTATATAGCTGGAGATCTAATAAAAAAATTAAATTGACGGATCTTATTCCTGCTGTTTCAATTTTTGCAGGAGGTGATTATTTGTTTGAAAATAACGTACAGTATGACGATCAATTTTTTTACTTAAAACAAGAAAATTTTGGTTATCAAGACCAAAATACTATTCTACCATTTATAGGCATAGCTACTCAAAATCATTTTTTGGGTAAATGGGTTATTGTAAATAATTTATCTCTTGAAAATTTTGGATCGGGTTACAACAAGATAAACTACATATTTACGGTGACTCATAATTTAAGTAATCCAAGGTGGAGTATTTTTGCAGAATATCAAATAATCGAAAACGATATATATTCGGACAACTTTTTTAAATTTGGAATAGCTAATCTTGTTTCAAAAAACTTACAAGTTGACTTAAACTTTGGAGGAAGTCTCAAAAATACTCCATCAAATAGTTATGTTGACTTTGGGTTTTCAAAAAGATTGGATTGGCACAGAGACAAATTGCCTATTGATAGAAAGAAATTAAAAGAATTAAGAGACAAATTAAAACAGGAAAAGAAAACAGAAAAAAGCAATAAAAAGGATTCAAAAAAGGTTGGAAAACAAAACAAAAAGCAATCTAGACAAGAGAAAAAACAAATTAAGAAAGCTAATAAACCACAGAGAAAGAAATTTTTAATATTCTAATGATTAAGATAATTACAGTTAAAAACTCAAAACAAGTCAAGGACTTTGTAATGTTTCCATTTAAACTTTACAAGGATTGTGAATATTGGGTTCCACCTATAATTAAGGAGGAAATTGAGGCAATGGATACTAGCAAAAATCCTGTTTTTAAAAATGCAGAAGCAGAATTCTATTTGGCTTATGACGAGCAACAAAATATTGTAGGTAGGATAGCTGCTATTGTAAATTGGGTTGAAATAAAGGATCAGAAAAAAAATAAATTAAGATTTGGTTGGTATGATACTATTGATAACATAGATGTTAGCAAGAAGTTAATTGAAAAAGTATTAGAATTTGGTAAAGAAAGAAAACTAGAATTCATTGAAGGTCCAGTTGGTTTCTCAAATATGGATAAGGCGGGGTTGTTGACTTACGGATATGATGAATTAAACACGATGATAACATGGTATCATTACCCTTATCAGAAAGAGCATCTTGTTAAATTAGGACTTAAGCAATTGGCTGAATGGGTAGAGTATAAAATCAAAATTTTTTCTGAGGAAGAGGCTCCTGAAAAAGTGAAAAAATTTGCTGAAATAATTGCAAAAAGATATAATCTAAAATCAATTAACTTCAAGTCAACTAAGGAAATTATTCCTTACGTTGATAAAATGTTTGAATTGTTAAACATTACTTATAGCCCGCTTCAAACCTATGTTACCATTAAGCAATATCAAATTGATTTTTATAAAGAAAAATTCATTAAATATATTCACCCAGATTTTATAAAATGTGTAGTAGATAGTGAAGGAAATTTAATCGCATTTTTAATAACTATGCCTTCATTTTCAAGAGCACTTAAAAAAATGAACGGTAAACTATTCCCGTTTGGATTTTTACATATTTTTAAGGCGCAACATTTTAATGATAGAGTCTCATTATACTTGATTGGAGTTGATCCAAAATATCAAAGTAAAGGAGCTACTGCAATTTTATTCAATGATCTTCAACAGACCTTCAACAAGAGAGGAATAGTTGAGGTTGAAACCAATCCAGAACTAGTTGAAAACAAAGCCATTCAAGCATTTTGGAAAAACTATGAAAGCACTCTTCATAAAAGAAGAGCAACATTTACAAAGAAAATTTAGAAATGGAAGTAAATGACGATATAGTTGCAATATCTTCTGCTCCTGGAATGGGCGCAATAGCAATTATTAGAATTTCTGGCCCTAACACAATTTCTAAATTTCAACCTTTTTTTATTTCAAAAAAGAAAAAAAAATTAGCTGGTCAAAGTTCTCATACTCTTCACTTTGGAGAGTTTGTTTCAGATAATCAAGTTATTGACGAAGTTTTAGTTTCTGTTTTTAAAAAAGGGAGATCTTTTACAGGTGATGAGTCTGTTGAAATAACTTGTCATGGATCTACATATATTCAAAAATCAATTGTGGAAGCTTTATTAAACAACAACATTAGGCTTGCTAAGCCAGGTGAGTTTACAATGAGGGCTTTTTTAAACGGGAAGCTTGATTTAACTCAGGCTGAGGCAGTTTCAGATTTAATTTACTCAGATTCAGAGGCCATGCATAAGATTTCTCTTAATCAAATGAGAGGAGGATTTCAGAGTGAGCTGAAGCTTTTAAGAGCAGACCTTCTTCATTTTCTATCAATGATTGAGCTGGAGTTAGATTTTTCTGAAGAGGATGTTTCGTTTGCTAATAAGGAAGATTTAATCAACCTAGTTGATAAAGTTGAGAAAAAATTAATTTCTTTAAAGGATAGTTTTAAACTTGGAAATGCAATTAAAAATGGAGTTCCAGTAGCAATTGCAGGCAAACCAAATGCCGGGAAGTCCTCTCTACTAAATTCATTACTAAACGAAGACAAAGCAATAGTTTCAAATATTCCTGGAACAACTAGAGACGCTATTGAAGATACTGTCTTTATAAATGGAATTAAATTTAGATTTATTGATACTGCTGGATTAAGAGAAACATCTGATGAGATTGAAATTAAAGGAATCGAGATAACTAAATCAAAAATTTTAAAATCTTCTGTTTTGATTTATTTGTTTGATATAAATGATACTAATGAAAAAGAGATATTAAGTGATCTGGAAGAATTTTATAGCAACGATTTAAAAATAATTTTAGTTAGAAATAAAATTGATTTAAAGAGCAAAACCAAAATCAATATAGACAGTTTTAAAAAATATAAAATAACATCATTACTAGAAATATCGGCTATTGATAAAGAATCAGTTAGTATCGTTAGAGACAATTTATCAAATGAATTTGGCAGCGACTCTTCAAATAGTGATGTTGTTGTAACAAACCTAAGACACTATAATGCTCTTTCTGATTCAATCACTTCTATTGAAAAAGTAAGAGAAGCAATTGAGAACGAAGTCCCAGGAGATTTACTTTCAATTGATTTAAGAAATGTAATTGATTCTGTGGGTGAAATAACAGGCGAAATTAGTAATGATGAAATGTTAGGGAATATTTTTTCTAACTTTTGTATTGGAAAATAATGTAATTTAGATATGAACAAATTAGAAAAATGAAGAAGCTGTTATATATATTGTCTTTTATCTTATTATTAGGATGTTCAAAAGACGAAGACACTAGAATCTTTACTTTAACCGTAAATGCTATTCCGCCTGAAGGAGGTACTGTTACAATTGGAACTGCTCAAGTAACGACGAACGAATACAAATATGGCGATACTGCAAACGCTAATGCTAAAGTATCTGATGGGTACTTTTTCTCACATTGGTCAGCCAATACTTTTATACATAAAATGGTTGGCACCACCGGTGCTGGAGCTTTAGGTCATAACCGACTTGAACAGGGTGTAGAAATGAGATGCTGGGATGGTAGATGTGTTTATGATATTGTTTTAAATGCACATTTTATTAAGAAAGATTAATTAATTGAAAAAACTACTGTTCTTATTTGTATTGATACTTGTTTCTTGTAATAAGGACGAAGAAATAATGACCTTTACTTTAACAACTAATGCGATTCCATCTGATGGAGGGACAGTAACGCTTTTACATACTGAATTAACGAAAGGTGAATTTAATTGGGGAGAAAATGCAATTATTAAAGCAAAACAGTCTGATGGTTATATTTTCTCACACTGGTCATCTGATACTTACACTGGAATAATAGGTGGTGTTATTAATACAGGTCATGGAACCTCCCAAAACTCCTTACATGACGGATTTGCATACACATCTCTAGCAATGAGATGTTATGATTCCAAAATATGTCCAGAAGATATTATTATTAATGCACATTTTGTTAAGAAAGATTAGTTTCATATAACAAATGGATAATTTTAATTTCGACGACAACTACGACTCTATCCCTAAACTAAACAAAAGACAAAAGAAAATTTTTAAAATTATAGTAGGGGTTTTATTATTAGTTTTAATTATAGGAATGATATTCGGATAGTAATAATTTAAAAAAGCAAAAGATTTATCGGCATATCATTTGATATACTATTGAAAATGAAAAATATATTTTTAATAGTATTTCTATTTATTTCTCAATATATAAGTAGTCAAACTTTTGATATAATTAATCCCAAAGAAAATGTAGGATTATCAAATTGGGAC
>LUMP01000338.1_pt1 | contig 17323 bp, 16 predicted proteins | sample 729641 | NCBI WGS metagenome assembly LUMP01 (sample SAMN03860260, study PRJNA289734) | marine metagenome | biome: seawater column; feature: ocean; material: water; isolation source: Red Sea water column Station 12 - depth 47m | place: Saudi Arabia: Red Sea | collected 2011-10-15 | depth 47 m | reverse complement strand
AGAGTACATGCAAGCGGTTCGAGAACTTTGTACAAAATACGACATTATTTTAATCATTGACGAGGTGAAAACGGGTTTCCGTGTGGCCAAGGGAGGCGTTCAGGAACTCTATGGCGTTGAAGCAGATCTATGCACATTCGCAAAATCAATTGCCAACGGTTATCCCATTGCTGCATTGGCAGGAAAGGAAGAGTATATGAGGCATATCAAATACGGTGGTGTGCTGCATGGCGGAACATTCACTGCACATTCAGTGGCAATTTCTGCAGCAAATAAGACGTTGGAGATTTTGCAAAACACCGATGCATTAGAAACCGTCGCGAACTATGGTGAGAACTTAAAACAAGGGATCAGCGATATATTGACCAAAAGAGATATCGCACATTCTTTTACTGGGCACCCTTCGATGTCTGGACTCTTTTTCTCAGAGAATCCCCCAACAAACGCCAGAGATTTTAGATATTCCAATTACCCTTTTTATGAAAAACTTGCTGAAGAGATGCTCGAAGATGGGGTATTATGCGAATTTGATCCTAGGGAGCCCTGGTTCATTTGTGAGGCTCATGCGAAGGATGCGATGCAACCAACGCTTGATGCATTTGAATCAGCACTGGAAAGAACACTTGGAGATGAGTCTTGAAAAACTATGATGCAATAGTAATAGGCGCTGGTCATAACGGATTGACCAATGCAGCCTATCTCGCCAAATCCGGCTTAAAGGTTTTGGTTTTAGAAAAAAATGATTACATAGGTGGAGCAGCAGTCAGCAGAGAGTTGCATGACGGTTGGGTATACTCTAACTGCTCTTATGTTTGCAGCTTATTGAGACCCGAAATATACCGAGATCTCAACTTACAAAAGCATGGGCTTCAAGTCATTGCTTATGGTGGCAGTGTTACCTTTATGGAAGACGGGAATATCTTTGGTGGATATTCTGATCATGACTTGCAACGAAGAGAAATCGGTCGTTTTTCCAAGAAAGATGCCGATGCATATGTTCGTTTCGGAAGAGACGTATCCAAGCAGTGTCGTTTCATTAAGCCACTTTTATTAAGAACCCCTCCAGATCCAACTTCTTTCAGACCAAAAGATTTAAATGAACTGGTTTGGTTGTTTAAACGACTCTACGGTTTGGGTGAACAAACCATATACGAGACGATCCGTTTCTATACCATGAGTGCTGCAGAGTATCTCGAGGAATATTTTGAATCGGATATCGTCAAAGCGGCCTTATCTGGAAGCGGTATCATTGGTACTGCTCTCGGACCATACTCTCCTGGAACGGCTTACGTTCTTCTGCACCACTATATGGGAGAAGTGGATGGAAGCATTGGCTCTTGGGGATTCGCAAGAGGTGGAATGGGCTCAGTATCAAAAGCACTTGCGGGCGCTCTTCAGGAATATGATGGTGAGATTCTAACCGAGGCAGAAGTCACTCAAATCCAAGTTAAGAATGGCAAAGCAACTGGGGTGGTATTGGCAAATGGAGACGAATATCACGCAAAAAATGTGGTCTCTAACCTAGATGCTCGCCGAACCTATCAAGACCTATTTGATCCAGAAGATCTGAATGAAAAACTACTGAAGCAAGTTGATAATTATAAATTCAATGGATCATCTGGAAAGCTAAATATTGCTTTGGATGGGTTGCCAGAATTTCCAGCCATGGGCAAAGACAATCCTCTGATTTATGCCGATATGCATTTCATTGATTCACTTGAAAGGATTGAAAGAGCCTACGATGACTGGAAGAACGGCCGATGGTCGCAAGATCCATACTGCGATACGCTCATACCAACAATGACAGACCCAACAATGGCACCACCAGGGAAACACTATATGTCTGTGTTTGTTCAATACGCGCCGCCAAAATTGGCAACGGGTGAGTGGACAGACAAAGACAGAGAAGGCTTTGGTAAAACCGTCATTGATCAAATCGGTCAATACAGCCCTAATTTTAAAGACTTGATCGTCCATGCAGAGATCCGAACGCCTCAAGACATAGAGAATGAAGTCGGATTAACCGAGGGGAATATCTTCCAAGGTGAGTTGACCATGGATCAAATGTTCTTCAATAGACCTTTTCCAGGATATGCACAATTTAGAGGACCCGTTAAGGGCTTTTACATGTGCGGATCAAGCACCCACCCAGGTGGAGGTGTGATGGCAGCTCCAGGAGCCAATGCTGCCAGAGAAATGTTGTACGATCTTAAACGAAAAAATATTGTTCCTGAGGCTGAAAACGATGACTAGAAAGAATAAAAACATAGCCATTATTGGAGGCGGACATAACAGCCTGGTGAGTGCGGCTTATCTGGCAAAGGCAGGTTTTAATGTGGAGCTTTATGAGTCACGTTCAGAGGTTGGCGGCATGGCTTCAACCAAAGAATTAATCGATGGGTACAGGGTCCCAGGCGTAGCTCATCTTTTGCATCAAACCGATTCCAAGATCCATAAATCATTAAACCTGAACAAGCATGGGCTCGCATTTGCTGCAAGTGGTTTGAAAACAATATCCATCAATCCTAAAGGAAACGCTTTGATTTTTGATGATGACAGTGTCACTGGCGATGACATCACCATGAAAGAGCAAGCGGAATATAAGGAATTCAGACAAACCATGAAAAAGCTTGCAGGCTTTTTCAAAAAATCCTATCAGACGGCACCGCCAAGATTGGGATCGGATGAAACCAAAGACATGACGCGTTTGATGAGTTTGGGTTGGAACCTGAGAAGTATGGGCAAAAAATCCATGCGACAGATGCTGAAATATATCGCCGTAAATATTCATGATATTTTAAATGAATTTACAGATCACGAACACATGAAGGGCTCCATTGCTTTGGATGCGCTATTGGGGAACCGACTGGGACCAAGGACCAACAACAGTGCGATTACTTTTTTACACCAACTCACTGGAGATCTGAATGGAGTTCAAGGCAGCTATGCCATCCCTGAGGGTGGAATGAGTTCCTACTCAAATGCGCTTCAAAAAGCTGCTGAATCGGCTGGAGTCAAGATTCACACAAATTCACCAGTCAAGCAGATTGATTTAAATGAAGAGAACAAAATCAATGGCCTCATTTTAGAATCTGGCGAGAAAGTGAATGCTGACATCGTGGTTTCTGGAATTGACCCAAGGAGCACTTTCATGTGTTTGGTTGGACCAAAGAATCTAGAATCCCACTATGTGCATAAAGTGAACAACATAAGAATGAGAGGCAATACCTCAAAACTTCACTTGGCATTAACTGGATTGCCAAAATTCAAGGGAGTCGAGCCAGAAGACTTGGGACATCGAATCATCAATGCTCCAAGTATGAAATATCTCGAATTGGCTCACGATCATACCAAATATGGCGAGTGCTCAGACCAACTACCCATGGAAATCATCATTCCGTCAATCCATGACAAAACACTTGCACCTAAAGGGCATCATGTCCTCTCTGCCGTTGTCAATAACACGGCATATGAGCTGAAAGAAGGCTGGGATCAGTCCAATGCGGTGGTGCTTGAAAACTGCCTCAATCAATTGGAAGAGATGGCGCCTGGAATCAAAGGATTAATTGTTCATGCTGAACTTTTATCGCCCAAGGATATTGAAGAAGAATATGGCATAACCGGAGGGCAATGGCATCATGGTGAATTGACGTTTGACCAATTCTTGATGCTGAGACCAATACCAAAAATGGCTCAGTACAAAACTCCGATTGAATCGCTTTATTTATGTGGAGCAGGCTCACACCCCGGTGGAGGATTAATGGGCTTGGCCGGAAGAAATGCAGCAAATGAAATCATCAGCAAGGAGTCCTAGGATGTTGCGACAAGATCATTACAAAACATCAGTTTATAAAACACCGTTTCACGAAAGAACTTCAGAATTGAATATACTCAATGAATGGTCCCGCTGGAAGGATTACACCGTTCCAACAAATTACTTTCGAACAGATCTGGAGTATTTTGCTGTCAGAAACACCACTGGGGTGATTGATTACACTCCGATGGTCAAACAGAAAATAACAGGACCTGATGCTGCTGAGTTTGTGAATCGTTTCTTTACTCGAGACATGAATAAGATTGGAATCGGAAGAGTGGGTTATGTGGTTTGGTGTGATGAAGAAGGCCAAGTGATCGACGACGGAACTGTCTTTCACATCAGAGAGAATGAATATTGGCTTTTATGCGTTGAAAGACAATTGGATAACTTGGAGAATTCTGCAATTGGATTTGATGTCAAAATAGAAGAAATCACAGATGACATAGCATGCCTTGGAATTCAAGGACCGACCTCTTGTAGCATCCTGAAGGCCATTGGATTTGAAGGCATTGAGTTTTTGAAACCATTTGATATCAAGCACTATGATTTCCGCGGTCAAGAGATCATCATATCGAGAACGGGTTTCTCCGGTGATCTTGGTTATGAAGCTTGTATGGCCAATGATGTAGCCTTGGATTTCTGGGATGCATTGTTTGAAAAAGGTGAAATATATGGCATCAAACCTTTTGGATTGGATGCACTGGATTTAGTCAGAATCGAAGCAGGATTGCTGGTTCCAGGCCAGGACTTTATGGTTGCAGAAGATGCCATTAGGCCCGGCTCAACTAGATCACCATTTGAGTTGGGTTTATCTTGGTTGGTGGATTTATCTAAGCCAGTCTTTAATGGAAGAGAAGCGCTGATTGAGGAGAAGAGAAAAGGCTCGAGATATACATTTGTAAAACTAAACATTAAGGGGAATAAACCAGCACATGGATCTTACCTTTACAATCAAGCCAATAAAAAAATTGGAACAGTGACCTCAGCGATGTTCTCTCCCAGTGCAAAAGCAAATATCGCATATGCGTCATTGCATGATCCTTGGAATAAAGACAAAGATAAGATCATTGCTGAGATCTACTATCAGAAAGATCTGGAATGGAATAGGGTCATGGAGGAAGCAACCATTGTGACCAAGCCTTTCTTTGATCCAGAAAGAAGAAGAACCACCCCAGCTGAACTATATTAAGCGGATATGCCGCACCGCCTAGATCCACTGTTAAACCCAGAAAGCATTGTCGTTGTTGGTGCAACGACCTCTGGCGGCATGGGGAGTCGAATCATCAAAAACCTTCAGCACGGGGGGTATAAAGGCAAGTTATTTGGATTACATCCAAAAAACGAAGAGGCATTTGGTGTGCCATGTTATCCCGACTTTGCATCCTTGCCAGAGAAAGTGGAGCATGCAATTTTTGCTGTATCAGATGAAAGAATTGAAGGAGTGGTAGATGCTGCCATTGAGGCTGGCGTGAAGGCCATGTCAATCATGTCGATGCTCTATTTAGATGATGATGAGAAACCATATTTAAAAGATCGGTTACAGGCAAAACTAAAAGCAGCTGACATTCTCTTATGCGGTGCTAATGGAATGGGGTTTTTTCACATTGAAAAAGGTGTTTGGGTCAATGGTCATTTCTCTAGACCGAATCATGAACCCGGAGGAGTATGCATCATCAGTCAATCGGGTTCAGGCGTTGCTGGAATCATTGATTGTGAAGAAAGGATCAATCTCAACCTTTCTGTTTCATCAGGATCTGAGCTCACCGTTGGTGCGGAAGATTACCTTGATTATATTCTTCATCAAGAGAGCACAACTGTGGTTGGTATGTTTCTTGAAACCATTCGTAAGCCGGAAAAAATGATCCAAGCATTTGAGCTAGCAAATGAGAAAAAAATTCCAATCATCGTTCTAAAGACAGGCAGGACTGAGCGCTCTGCGGAGCTCACAGTTTCTCATTCTGGCGGCTTGGCTGGTGTGGATGATTACTACAATGCACTGTTCAAAAAATATGGCATTCAAAGGGTTGCAGACATGGATGAACTTGCCACGACTCTCATCATGTTTGATCAACCCTATGAATTGGCAGATGGAAACATGGTCTCCATTCACGACTCCGGAGGAGAAAGACAACTCATCATTGATATTGCCGATCAACAAGGAGTTGAATTTGCAGAGCTCGAGGACAGTACCACACAAAAGCTCAAAGAGATTCTTGATCCTGGTTTGCCACCAGTCAATCCTCTTGATGCCTGGGGCAAAGGATTGGGAGATGCCGATCAAATCATGGCTGATAGCATCACAGAAATGCTCGATGATCCAAATGCTTCTATGGCTGCAATCGTGATGGATAGAGGGCCATTGGGTCTGATACATCAGGAATATATTGATGAGTATATGAAGCAGGCAAATGATCGGACTGGCAAGCCAGTATTCCTTGTTTCAAATAGGCAAGGCACAGGCATTCATCCTTTGGCAGTTGAGGCCACAAATAATGGAATGCCAGTATTGGATGGCATGCATTCATTTCTTGCAGGTGTTCGATGCCTTCATCAGTATAGAGATTTCATAAAGAACGAAGATGTCATCGATGTTGATCTCAACTCTGATAAGTTGAAAAAATATCAAGATGAACTCTCTAAAAGTGAGTTTGTGAGTGAAGCACAAGCACTCAATATGTTTTTTGATTTGGGCCTAAATGCCAATCAAAGCAATGTGATCACCAATGAGGAAGAATTATTGTCATCAGCAAAGGACATGGGCTTTCCTTTGGTCTTAAAAACTGCAGTTGAAGATGTCTATCATAAATCTGAGTTGAGTGGAGTTTATCTAAACATTGATTCAGAAGAAAAATTGGGAAGTGCATACAATGAGCTTCAGAAAAATCTGCCAGGCGATGCCTTGCTTGCAAGGATGATTGAATCTGAGGGAGTTGAGATGATCATTGGCATGACGACAGATGAGCAACTCGGTCCCATGGTGACGATTGGTTTTGGTGGTTACTACGCTGAGGCAATGAATGATGCAGTTACCCTGATGCCTCCTTTTTCCAAAGAGGCTGCGAAGGAAGCCATGGGATCACTGAAAATGAAAACATTGCTCGATGGTTATCGCGGATCAGAACCAGCTGATTTGGATGCATTTGCGGATTTTGCATCGAGGTTCTCTATGATTGCATTGGAGTTGAGCAATCAGATATGTGAAATTGATTTAAATCCCGTAATATTAGGAAACGATATTTGTATAGCGGTTGATGCATTGATATCTTTGCATCAGCAAAAGTAAATAAAAACTAGGAGAAAGTAATGGATGCGAGAAGCGCAAAAGCATTGTCTAAAGATGATTGGGCCAAGATGGCGGGCGATGCCGATAGTATCTTCGAAGGAAGATGTTTCATTAATGGTGAATATGTTGATGCAGCAGATGGCGGAAAGATAGAAGTCATCAATCCTGCAACAAACGAGGTTTGTGGAACATGTGCAGCAGGAAACGAAAAAGATATAGATAAGGCTGTTGCCGCTGCAAAAGAAAGCTTTAAAGCAAAAACTTGGAGGAAGATGGCACCCAGGAAAAGAATGGGAATCATGATGAAATTTGCCGATCTTCTTCAGGCAAATACAGCTGAACTTGCCCTCATGGATTCCATGAATATGGGTAAGCCGATCAGCGATTGCTTGAATGTCGATGTTCCAGCTTCAGCTGTGAACATTCGATTCATGGCAGAGTGTATCGATAAGATGTATGGAAAAGTTGCCAATACACATGAGAAAGCTCTGAACCTTTCTGTTAGAGAGCCATATGGTGTGGTTGGATTGATTTCTCCATGGAATTATCCGCTTCTTATGGGTGTTTGGAAAATTGCTCCAGCATTGGCTGCAGGGAATTCAATTGTACTTAAACCAGATGAGCATTCGCCTCACTCGTGTATAAAAATGGCAGAGCTTTTTGTCGAAGCAGGTGGACCTCCAGGGGTATTCAATGTGGTCACGGGACATGGTGAAGAGGCTGGTCAATCTTTGGCGCTCCATCAAGATGTCTCGAAGATCGGATTCACTGGATCAACCGAAGTTGGAAAACTTCTTTTGCAATATGCCGGTCAATCCAATATGAAAAAAGTCAGTCTTGAGACTGGTGGAAAATCACCCATGATTTACTTCGCTGATTTACCTGATATGGAACTCGCTGTCTCTACAGCCTATGATTCAATCTATGCAAATATGGGCGAAGTCTGTAATGCAGGATCTAGGATCTATGTTGAAAGAGCAATTTATGCTGATTTCGTTGATCAATTCATTGCAGAAGGCCAAGGTGCATATACACCTGGTGATCCACTGGATCCAGAAACAAACATGGGTCCATTGATGTCAGCACAAGCTCAAAAAAGAGTATTGGGCTTCATTGAATCAGGAAAAAATGAAGGTGCGAAACTCAAATTTGGTGGAAACATTCCAACTGGACTTGAGTCTGGATGTTTCGTTGAACCAACCATGTTTGCAGATGTGAACAATGACATGACCATTGGTCGTGAAGAGATCTTTGGACCGGTCGCTTCTATTATTCCGTTTGATTCTGAGGAAGAAGCCATCGAAATGGCCAATGACACAATCTATGGTCTTTGCGCATCAGTCTGGACGAGCAATGTCAGTCGAGCTCACAACATGGCGAAAGCCATTGAGTCAGGCATGGTTTATGTCAACTGCTACGATGTTGGCGATATGACCTTTGAGTTTGGTGGATACAAGCAATCGGGCAATACCAAAGATTCATGCTTTGAGTCAGTGCTTGGATACACACAAAGCAAATCGATTTGGTATAACCTCGGGTAAATATCTGTGAGTAAATCACTCACATTTGAGGTCAATGGACCTGTTGCAGTCCTGACTTTAAATAGGCCAGATAAGCTCAATGCAATTGATACAGCCATGATGGCTGAGATGAATGCAGCAATGGATCAAGCAGAGGAAGATCATTCCATTCGAGCGATTGTGGTTAAAGCCAATGGAAAATCTTTTTCAGCAGGATTTGATTTGGATGATGAAGTTTGGTCATCAGATAAAGATGAAGACATTCGGGCTGCGCTACAAAATGACTTTGATACCATCATGCGTTTTTGGGATTCACCCAAACCAACCATTGCTTGTGTTCAAGGATACTGTCTGGGTGGAGCCATGGAGTTGGCTTTGAGTTGTGATCTCACCGTTGCATCAAGTTGTGCATTGTTTGGAGAGCCAGAAGTATCCATAGCCAGCGGAATCGTTGTACTGAATTTACCCTGGTTAACTGGACCTAAACTGGCCAAGGAAATATTGCTCTGTGCAGACAAACGCATACCTGCTCAAAGGATTTATGAGATGGGGCTTATCAATCGAGTTGTGGATCTCGAAGATCTTGAGTCAACTGGCATTGAATTTGCTGAAACCATTGCAGCCAATGACATGATGTCTGTAATGATTACCAAAAAAGCCATCAATAAAACCATGGAAATCAGTGGCATGAGATCTGCACTCGATGATGCATCAGAGGCGAACATGCTGCTTGAGACAACCGATTACGATGAGAAAACAGAGTTTTACGACATTCTCAAAAAAGAAGGCATCAAAGCAGCGCTTGAATGGAGACGAAGTCTCGTTTTTGGAAAGGGCGACTGAACGTGACCGAACTAAAAGAATTTCTTAAAAAGCACCCAAATACATCTGGCGTTGAAGTGATGATGCCAGACAACAATGGAATCATTCGTGGCAAGAGAGTTGATATTCATGAAGCAGAGTCTCTCTTTGAGAAGGGATGGATCACTTGCTCCAGTTCCATGGCTTGAAAAAGAAATGGCACAAGGCTTACTTACATTGGTCGATAAAGAGGGGAGTCCTTATCCGCATGAAGCAAGAAATGTGCTCAGTCGAGTTGTGCAAAAACTGGCAGATGATGATTTGCATGCAACCATAGCAGTAGAGTTAGAATTTTACCTCTATCTGGATCATGACGGTTTAATGGTCACTCCAAGACACAGTCCAACGCCTGGTACCATTTTGCATCAAGCTGGACCGCAAGTTTATTCATTAGAAGATCTAAGAGAGCTTGATCCATTTTTTAATCGTCTCCAAGAAATATGCGATCAGCAAAACATTCCAGTGGGCACGGCAATATCTGAGTTTTCAACCGGGCAATTTGAAACCAATCTGCATCATGTATCAGATGCTATTTTGGCATGTGACCAATCCATGCTTCTAAGAAGAGCAGTGAAGGAGACAGCAAGAGAATTTGGAATGGGAGCAACATTTATGGCCAAACCATTTTTGGAATCTGCTGGATCGGGAATGCACATTCATGTCAGTTTAAAAGATGGTAACGGGAATTCTGTTTTTGCTCACGATAAGAGCCACTCAACCGGGTTTAATGAGAATCTTCAATATGCAGTGGGCGGTCTTGCTGAGACCATGAAAGAGGGGATGGCAATTTTTTGCCCCAACGCAAACTCTTATAGACGTTTTGCTCCAGGATTTTTTGCACCCATTACACCCAATTGGGGGCCTAATCACAGAAATCTATCGCTGAGGATTCCGCTTTCTGATGATGACAATGTCAGAATTGAACATCGCTCAGCAGGTGCAGATGCGAATCCATATTTGGTTGTCGCTGCTGTATTGGCCGGCATGCATTACGGATTGACAGAAGAGATCTCTCCACCCGAGATGATTCAGGAAAGTGAAGTCATAGATCCAGAGGTTACATTGCCAGTTAAATGGCAAGATGCTTTGGATGAATTCAATCAAGCAAGCATATTACCTCAATATTTCAATGAGGAGTTTTGTCGTATATTTCATCATTGCAGGTCATGTGAACTCGATAGATTCTCCTCTCAGATTAGCAATAAAGATTTTGAGTGGTATCTCAGATCAATCTAAAAATAACCAAATGAAAAACTTCATGATAGAGTTTAAATATGATTTCAATAATTTTTTCAGGAGCAGCAATATGAAGTATTTAATTGCAATATCAATTCTACTGATTAGTAATGGCCTCTATGCTGGAGGGCATGATGATTCCAAGCCAAGCTTTGAGGGGCTCATTTCTTCCGAAGTTTTTGATCTAGACGGCAAAATGGATATGCACGTAGAGAGAAGAGAAAGCTGTGGTGCAGATACTCCAAAGCATTTTCATCCAGCAGCAGGAACATTGGTTTATGTTCTTGATGGTGCCTCTCAATCAAAATCTAGCGGACAATGGAAACAATATAAGAAAAATGAATATTGGTTTGAGAGAGCGGATTGGGTTCATGGTGGTGAAGATGATCAGCCTGCATTAGGTGAGGATGATTGCCAAAGTCTTTTGGTTATCAGGATTACAGAAAAGGATAAAGAGCACACAGTATTCATTGAATAAGATGCCAACCAGAAGAGAAGCAATCAGAGGATTATTGGCGCTGAGTCTCTCGCCAATTTACGCTTTTAGTGCAGAACGCTATGAAAATAAGCTTCTGCCAGTCATTCCATACCAGAATAGAGCTTCTTTCAGGCAAAAAGACTATAGGGAATACTTGCTCTTGGCAATGCATCGAATAGAAGAATTTATTGATGTCTATAAAATGGAGATTATTCAATATTCGCTATTGGTCATTGCATTATCCTTGATACTGGCAGCAGGTGTTCCTCCAACAAAAGAACTGATCTTATATTTGGTGTTTTAGTCAGAGGAACTGAACTCCCGAAGACGTTATATTTGGCATGACTCCGGAAGAGCTAAGAATCATTGTGGTGGTGTATGCCAGTGCATTGATACCGCCTTTGGTCATGATTAATTTGGCTAGAAAGAATCAGCTGCCAAGTTCAATCTTAAAAATCTATATCGTAACATTTGTCATCTGCGCACTTGGCTGGGAAATTTGGTTTACCTATGGACTATATGCTGGAGATCCAGTTGATTTAAGACGATCTGAGGCTCTGAATCAATTCATACCAAAGAATGTCAATTGGCTTATGAACTCGCTTGCAGATGCTGGAACAATCAGCCTAGGCGGCATATTGCTGACAGGGAGAATACTGGGTTCAGGCAGAGCTGTTTTTAATCAATGGAACGCAAGTGCTTTTTTGATTCTTCTAACCTGGTGTATTGGCCAAAATATCTTTGTGGAAATGTTTCTTTATTTTGACCAGCTCTCAGCAGGCAAAGATCTTTCATGGGCTCCACTCGCACCAACCGGGCCTTGGATGAATCCAGTTTTATTTCAATTTGAGGACCGAACCATAACACTGCATGGCCAGATTCCATGGTTATTGATGACACCCATCCTTTATAAAGTCACAATGTATTTTCAGAAAGAGGATTGATAGTGAGCAAGATCAAAAAGAAGCACATGTTCAGCTGGGGATTGGGCAGTTTAGGTGTGGCAATTTTATTCAACACCCAAACCGTTTTACTGACACGATACATGACAGACGAGCTAGGGATTGCTGCAGGGACAGCTGGGTTTCTGCTCCTGATTTCAAAGCTTTATGATGCTGTCACAGACCCTCTAATGGGTTGGATCACTGATCGGACTCAGAGTCGCTGGGGAAGGAGAAGACCATGGATTTTTATCGGAGGCATAGGAGCTGCCTCATCATTTATGTATCTATTTAACCTGCCATCAAATCTGAGTACCATCAATGGTATTTTTATAGGACTGATTGCCTACTCAACTTTTTATACCATGTTCAATGTTCCATATTTATCAATGCCTGCAGAAATGTCTAACATTCCAAGCGAAAGGGCGACACTGATTTCGTGGCGAGTGAGAGCAATTGGATTGGGCCAATTGATTGGCTCAGCGCTTGCACCAGAGATGGTATTTTGGCTTGGTGGAGGTCTTGGTGGTCATGCATCGATGGCAATGGTCCTCGGTGTTTTAGCAATGATATCCATCACCTTGTGTGCAATCGGAACCGGAGGCGCAAGACAAACCGTTCCCAAGGAAAAGCAGAAGCTTCTTACATCAAGATCAATCCAATTGATACTTGATAACAGGCCTTTTCTTTTTTTAATACTCACAAAGTTTTTGCAGTTGACAGCCACGGCCATCTCATTGGCGTCCACTGCTTATTTTTTCCAATACTGGCTCGGCAAAACATTCGACATATTGGGGATTTATTTTGCCATTGGTTCTGTGGTGATCATTATCGTGCAACCATTTTGGATTCGTATGGCGAAAAGATATCCAAAATCAGAACTCTATAAAATTGCAGCAATTGGATATGCATTGGTGAGTTTCACTTGGTATTTCACAGACGCCGGATCAGGCATGTTGGATATCGCCATCAGGGGTGTAATTTTTGGTGTTTTCTCTGGTGGTTTGTTATTGATGGGTCAAGCCATGTTGCCCGATACGATTCAGCATGACTATCAGAAAACAGGGATGAGGAGAGAAGGCATTTTTGCCGGTCTTTATACCACTGCTGAGAAAGTTTCATTTGCAATAGGTGGCGCAATGGCTGGACTCATTCTTCAATTTTTTGGATACCAATCTTCTCTGAGCGGAGAAGTGGCCGTGCAGTCGGATGAAACGATTTTTGGAATTTTTATTCTCTCAGCCATAATCCCCGCTTTACTGATGTTGCTCAGTTGTGTTTCACTAAATTATTATCGACTAAAGGAGTCTGATCTTGCCGAGGAATGAGGAGCATAGTCTTTTACAAAAACCAACATTTGCTGAAGCTTCAAGGCAGAGATTTGTTCTCGCATTAAAACAGGATCTTGGAAGAAGGCTGAGGGGCCAGATTCGTGAAATGGTTCCCAATGGAGTGATTGAAAGCAATGACAGAGAACTGATTGAGGGTCATTTAAAAACGATGCCTGAAAGAAGAATATGGGGTCGCCTATCAAGAACTGCACAAGAATTAATGTGGCTTTCTGTGGCTGAACCCATCATGAGAAATGAGACCGAGATCACAGAGCGTTATCAATCCTGCAAACATTCGTCAATCGCAAAGGGCAGTCTTTTGCTCAATGAAGACGTGCAGTATCCAGAAGAGATTCAAAAGACTGATGTTCACGTCCAGCCGGGCGGTTATTTTTTGGATCGTCATGAGGATGATATTGTTGCGGGCGCTCTATATGAAGCAGGTGGTGCCATCTACTCACAAGGTCAGTCCATAGATGGCAATGAAAGCAAAGCAGAATTGGTTATCCGCTTTCTAAAAGAAAAGAATCCAAATTTTAAACCCATGAAAATTCTTGATTTGGCCTGTTCTGCAGGCGCGTCTTCAACGCCATATGCAAGACATTTTCCAGAAGCAGAGATTTTTGCCATCGATGTTGCCCCTGGGCTGCTCCGATATGCACATGCCAGAGCAAATGCAATGGACCTTCCTGTTCATTTTAGACAGTCTGATGTTGCAAACACGGGTTTTGAAAATGAATCATTTGATTTAATTGTTTCACATAATGCCATGCACGAAATGTCCAAAGAAACAGTGCAGTCTATGATGAGAGAAAGCCATCGTCTGTTATCGAAAGGAGGGATCGTGTTGCATCAGGATATACCATTGAGAAATTCAGAATTGGATTCATATCAGCAAGCTGATTATCAATGGGATCAGGATTATAACAATGAACCTTTTTGGGATGTTTATGCAGACTTAGATGTCGTTTCATTGATGATGGAAGCTGGATTTGAAGCCAGATTTGATAGAGTGGAGCAACTTGGTGGAAGCATGAATTGGGATTTATTTTGGGCTTACAAGTAATATAAATATATGTCTCATAACAAAGAAATAGAAAAGTTATTAAGCGATTCGCCCAATTTTTCGAATTCACCTGAAGTGGACAAGTTATATGATATGTTTTTAAGAATGTTGCAGGAATTTTCTGTTCTAAGAGAAGAACTCTACAGCCTGAAGACGGCATTGAAACAGAATGGTTTGAATATCGAAGAGGCAATGCAGGAGATCAATGATCAGGAGGAGCACGTGAGCAGTTTAATTGAACAACACAGAGAAATGCTGAAACGCATCATCAAGGATCTTGCTTAGTCAGACTTTTGAAAAGCGAGCTAATCTTTATCGATATCCTCTGTCATCGGGACTTTGAAAGTCACATAATAAAGGCCGACGGCCCCAAAGAGTCCAACCAATATTCTGATAACCAGACTCTCAATCGCAAAAAAAACAGCAAAGCCTGTGAATAAAACAATCATGCTGACAGCGAGTATCTTTGCATTTCTTGGCATCCCTCTGCCTTCTCGGTAATCTTTGAGATAAGGACCAAAAGTTTTATTGGTGATCAGCCAATCATAGAGCTTCTGTGATGATCTGATGTAACAAGCAGCTGCCAAAATTAGAAAAAGGGTTGTTGGCAGTCCTGGAACAACAGCTCCAATTCCACCAATGATCACGAAAAGCGAACCCAAGATGATCCAAAGGATTTTTGCTATGGGATTATTTGTTTCCTTTGCGGTATGTATGTCTTTATCTAAATCGTTCAATTGGCTTCAGGGATTTATAATTTCGAGAGAATTCTACATGAATCCTAGGATTAAATACGTTTTTATTTCTTGCTTGGATTTGCTTCAAAATAGGCTACATCATGGGCATCAAATGATCTCTGTCCAACTTCTTTGAATCCCATGTATTCATGAAATTCTATTGAGCCTTGATTGGGCGGTTTCGTATTTACCTCAGCTGTTACAGGCAGATCATCTTCGCTCGCAAAATTGAATATGTCTTCATACATCCTTTTTGCATGACCTTGTCTTCGGTATTCACTTCGAATCGCAATTCGATCAACATATAAGAATTGATCTAGTTTATTTTCAAAGTACTTATAATTTTCTGACCAATATGGGCGAGATTCCCTAAAACAAATAGCAAAACCAATTAATTTATCATCTTTCAATAGAGTCGAATGATAGGAGCTAATGGATAAGAGCTTTCTTTGTTGATCCAATGAATCCAATGAGCCAACCTCAGGTACGTTATCTTGATTTATTGAGTAGATATCAGAGACATAATTTTCGTCATAATCTCCCTCGGTAAATATTCTCAACATGAGTGTTTGGCTTTATTCAGATTGAGATCTTTGGGCCAATTCTTCAATCATGATATTGCAAAACGCGCTTTCAAGTCGTTGACCATTTTCGATTTCAGTATCTAGAATAAGGTAGTTTTCATTTTCACCAAACTCATACCAAGTAATGGGATTCTCAATCGAATTTGGCGTACCTTTCTTTGCAAACTGCGTCCAATATTCCATCATTTGATCAGTCAACTTTAGATCATCTTCATTGGTGGGGAGATAAGCATCATGCGTATTGAAAACATAGGGTATTTCTGCCCCATGATAGGCGAGTATTTTCTCACTTCCCTCTCTTTCTCGAGTGAAGAAGTATTGATACACGTGATTGCCTGTTTTTGCCATCGATCTTGCAATCAGAATTGATGGGCAGGTTGTCTCTTGGTTGGAGCCAAAATGATCTATTGCCAGACGCAGATCTGATGTATCCAATAGCCCAAGAATTTCATCTACTTGCTCTGGATAGTACTCAGCTATTCTCTTTGTGAAACTATCTAAAGTTGGATTTTCTTCGACATATAGAAGATCCTCGTTCTTATTGCTGCCAATCATTAGATCAACATCATTGATACTTCCTTCGATATATTTTTTGGCAAGATTATCAGTGATGATTTTTCCATCAATGATTGGTCTATAAGGATGGTAAAGATTTCTTGATGCTTGAAGAAGGGCATTCTCATCTAGGCTTTTGAGGTCATTGAGATCAATTGTGCCCGATATACTTTGTGTTCGAATTGCGAGTTCATGCGCTTCATCAACGCTTCGCCAATTGAATAGATTGTAACCGCCACTTTGGATGATGCCTCTTTTAAAAAGGCCTTTCGCCTCAGGTGATGAGGCAAGATAAGAAACATGAGCGCCTCCGGCAGATTCACCAAAGTATGTGACATTTGATGGATCACCACCAAAATCTGCAATATTCTCTTTGATCCATTTCAGTGCGAGTATTTCATCTTCCAATCCAAAGTTACCAGTCTCTTCAGTCATCTCTGGATGTTTAAAGAAGCCAAAGACATTCAATCGATAGCCAATGGAGACCACAACAACATCTTTTTTTGCCAAATGATGACCGAGATAATCAGGCTCGTATGACCACCCGCCTGTGTCTGCTCCACCATGTACCCATACCATCACAGGTTTTTTTTCATTTTTATTTACAGATGATGTCCAAATATTTAGATAGAGACAGTCTTCACTGACATTCTCTATATGTTGAAACAAAGATTTGTCTTGGCCAAAAGAGTCAATGACATCGTGATACCACTCAGTGGTATAGGTGTCCTGCATGCATCCAGGTTTGAATGAGCGTGCATCAATCTGAGTTTTTCTTTCAACTGGAACAGGTGATTTCCAACGAAGGTTCCCCACAGGTGGTTTGGCGTATGGAATACCTCTGAATATAAATAATTCACTCTCATCATCAAAATGAGCCAATACCTCTGCATCGTTTGCATTTACGGTTATAT
>LUMP01000132.1_pt1 | contig 17370 bp, 17 predicted proteins | sample 729641 | NCBI WGS metagenome assembly LUMP01 (sample SAMN03860260, study PRJNA289734) | marine metagenome | biome: seawater column; feature: ocean; material: water; isolation source: Red Sea water column Station 12 - depth 47m | place: Saudi Arabia: Red Sea | collected 2011-10-15 | depth 47 m | reverse complement strand
GTCTTATGAGTTAATAAGAAAAAACCCCCTCATTAACTGAAGGGGTTTATTTTAAACGTGTAATGTAACGGTTAACTTGGGTGGAAGACCGGATTCGAACCGGCGACATCTAGAACCACAATCTAGCGCTCTAACCAACTGAGCTACAACCACCATATTGATGGGCAAAAATAGGTGATTTAAAAAATATAATAAAGAATTTTCTAAAAATTATATAAGATCAGATAGATTACTTACAGCTATATTTCTTCTTGACTGAAAGGCTTCTGCATACTCTACATCTATTAGCCTACCATAATTTTTTGATCTATATGAAATACTTTCAATAAAGTTTTCAGAATTGATCTTAGTTGATGTTGTACTTCCGTCTTTAATAACTTGACTTTTATATGCTAAAATTGAATTAATCTTTGTATCCATAAAATTTGAAATATCAATTAAAACATCAGGCTTAAAGTCGTTCCATTGCTGATAATTAAGGTTAATTTTTGGTCTCCATGGATCTTGACTATTTCCACCGTAAGATGTTTCTAGCTTTGAAAGACCACTTATAAACGAAGCGTCATATATTAAGTCAGATGCTTTACCATGGTCTGAGTGACGGTCAATTTGAGTGTTAGATAAAACGATATCTGGCTTGTAGTGTCTAATGATTTCTACAATACGAATTTGACTCTCTTTATTATTAAAAATAAATCCATCCTCAAATTCAAGATTTGTACGAAAAGAAACACCTAATATTTTTGAAGCTTCACTAGCTTCTTTGTCTCTTATTTCAACAGTTCCATTTGTACCAAGCTCACCTCTAGTTAAGTCAACTATTCCTACTTTTTTTCCAGTAGAAGTAGATTTTGCAATTGTACCACCACAACCCATTTCTACATCATCTGGATGAGCACCGAATGCCAGAATATCTAGTTTCATTCTGAAGAGTTTTTAATTGCTTGGTCAAGATCATTGTAAAGATCTTCGTAAGATTCAATACCAACAGACAACCTAATCAATTTATTTCCAATTCCTTGATTATCTCTCTCATCTTGGGTAAGAAGACCGTGGGAAGTTTTCATAGGGAAATTAACAGTAGTCTCTACACCTGCTAAACTCATTCCTGGTTTAATAACCTTTAGATTTTTTAGGAATTTATACACATCAATATTTTTATTCAAATCGAAGGACATCATTGCTCCAAAGTCTTTCATTTGATTCTTTGCAATTTCATGTGAAGGATGTGATTCTAGCCCTGGGTAATAGACCTTGGAAATATTAGAATTTTCATCTAACATTTTTGCTAGTAATTTTGCATTATTAGTTTGTTCTCTGACTCTTATAAATAAAGTTTTCATACTTCTTTCCAATAGCCAAACAGTATAATCACTTAGATTTCCACCAAAATTTTTGGCAGAATTCAAAATCAAATTAATATTTTCCTCAGTGCTTACTACTGCACCTGCAGAAATATCACTATGACCTCCAAGATATTTTGTTGCACTATGAATTACAATATCTATTCCATGATCAATAGGATTCTGATTTACGGGACTTGCAAAAGTATTATCTATCATAGTCCATATCGAATTCTGTTTTGCAATAGAAGAAACAGATTTTAAATCAACAATCTTAAGAAGTGGGTTACTAGGTGTCTCAACATATATTCCAACAGTATTATCTTTTATTTCATTTTTAAAATCTTCAGATTCAAGGCCTTTAGTGAAAGAATATTCAATTCCATATTTATCAAATTCTGTTTTAATGAAGTTTCTAGTACCTCCATAAAGATCCTCTTGAAAGATGACATGGTCTCCACTTCTGACATTAGCCATAATTGATGTGCTAATTGCAGCCATTCCTGAAGTAAATATAAGAGCCTTTTCACCATTCTCTAAAGAAGCTATTTTCTTAGATAAAAATTCCTGATTTGGGGTATTAAAATATCTGGGGTAAGGTTTTTTTTCAGCATCACCTCCAAACCATGGATATGTAGTTGACATAAACAGTGGAGACACTATACCTTGGTACATAGTATCTTTTATTTCACCTTCGTGAACACATCTTGTAGGGAATTTTTTCTTAGTCGACATCAGTTATCCAAGATACAATTTCTTCAGAATCTGGTCTAGTCCTTGGAGAAATAATTTTTTCAACGCGACCTTGTTTATTTACAAGATACTTTTGAAAATTCCAAGTAACTCTAGAGTCTTTATAATTGTTCTTAGATTTTTGAGTTAAAAACTGATAGATGGGATGTTTTTTAGTTCCCTTAACAGTAATTTTACTCATCATTGGAAAGGTTACACCATAATTTTGCTCACAAAAATCAATAATCTCATCATTTGATCCTGGTTCTTGCCATAAAAAGTCATTTGATGGAAAACCAACAATTACGAAATTTAGATCTTTGTATTGTGAATAAAGCTTCTGTAAAGCCTCATACTGATATGTTAATCCACATTTTGAAGCAGTATTTACTATCATAACTTTTTTTCCTTTTAATTGAGAAAAATCAAAAATGTTACCATATATGTCAGCAACTTTAAATTGATGTATAGAGTTGTCTACAGAAGTCTGAGAATTCAGTGTTAAGGTCATAATTGATAATAAAGTTATAAGTGTTTTTTTCAACATCACGCTGCAAATATAAGTTTATAAGAAAAACTTGATTCACAAATTAATGTTAAATAGAATTGAGGATTCCCTCTAACTGATCTATTTTAGTTGATGCTCCTCCAACTAAAACCCCATCTACAAATTCTGATTCTAAAATATCTTTTGAATTAGATGGGTTTACACTACCACCATATAAAACAGGTATATTAAGTTCTAAATCTTTAAGTTTTGATTTTACTTGCTCATGAATTTCATTAATGTGATCAATCGATGCAGTTTCTCCAGTTCCAATTGCCCAAACAGGTTCATAGGCAAGAATTATTTCAAAATCATTAGTTAATAAATCTAATGGTATTTGATCTATTTCTTCAAAGCATAATACGAATTGAAAGCCCATTGGAATAATCTCGTTAAGAACATCCTGAGGGTTCTTCTGTCTAATCCTTGCCTCCGAATGAGCAATTATAGATCTATTTACGTTTAAATTTCTCAGATTTACAGCTGTTATTCCACCTGTATCTGATGATGAATTTGAAGAGGTTAAATTTTGAGCTATTACTTCAACATTAGTTTTATTGAGAATTTCATTAACTTCTTTTAGATATAAGTGATTTGGGGAAATCATTACCCTTGTTTTGTCAGAAATATTGATATTTGATATTGCTTTTGAGAGAAGAATTGATTCTTCATAATTCAAATAATTTTTCCAATTACCAATAATTATTTTTTGATTCATAAAATTTATTCTTTTAGTAAAATTTGGGCAAAAACTGAATAATTCAAGATATCTTGAAAATTTGCATCTATTCCTTCACTTACAGATGTTTTACCATCATTTTTCAAAATACTTTTCATTCTAAATATTTTTTGAATAATAAGATCTGTCAAACTTATTACTTCCATATCTCTCCATGCTTCTCCATAGTCATGGTTTTTAGCAATCATTAGTTCAAAAGTTTCAGAAACTTTTTTGTCATACAGTTCAAAAATATCATCAAGTGTTAAATCTGGCTCATCAACCACTCCAATCTCAAGTTGTATAAGCCCCATTATAGAATAATTTATAATACCGTAAAATTCTGAAGTTTGCCCCTCATCAATTTTATTTGATATATTATTTTGAAGGTTTCTTATTCTTTGAGCTTTTATATGTATTTGATCTACTAATGAAATTACTCTTAAAATTCTCCATGAAGATCCATAGTCACTATTTTTATCTTCAAATATCTTTCTTGATTTGTTTATTATTTTTTGATATTGCGACTTTGTATCTCCCATATTAGATTTTAATATAATTTTGGAAAAGAAGGTTAAAAATATGACTTTAAATTGTAACGGGAAAATAATAAATTTTAATACTCAAAAAATTATGGGTATTCTTAATATTTCCGATGACTCTTTTTATGATGGCGGTAAATACAACTCTCTAGATAAGGCTGTTTCTAGAGTTTCTGAGATGATAAATCAAGGTGTCGATATAATTGATGTAGGAGCTGTAAGCTCTAAACCTGGCTCTAAAATTATTAAAGGAGAAGATGAATTAAAGTTAACATCAAAATATATAATTGAGTTTTCTAAAAACTTTAATAATGTACTATTTTCGATAGACACCTATAATTCAGAAGTTGCCGAATTTGCACTAAATAAAGGCTTTGCAATAATTAATGATATAAGCTCAGGGAAATATGATTCTAAATTAATTGATGTTGTGAAAGATTATAATGCAGGATATGTAATTATGCATATGGAAGGTGATCCTGATAATATGCAAAAAAAACCTGCTTATAATAATGTTGTTGATTCTATTTATACTTTTTTTAATTCAAAGATTAATGAACTGGAGAATATCAACATTAAAAATATAATTATTGATCCTGGATTTGGTTTTGGTAAAACCATAGATCATAATTTTGAGATTTTAAGGAACCTTGAAAGATTTAAAGAATTCAAAAAGCCTTTATTGGCTGGTATATCTAGAAAATCTATGATATATAAATTTCTTAATACAAGTCCTAGTAAAGCACTGAATGGTACATCTGTTTTGAATACAATAGCTTTAAACAATGGGGCTGATATCCTAAGAGTACATGATATTATAGAAGCAAAGGAGTGTTTAGCTTTATTTAATAAGTTAAATTAATTCTTCCTCTAAAAGTTGCTCTTGATAAAGCTTTTTAAAATTACCATTTTCAATATTTAGTAGCTCTTTATGATTTCCTTGTTCCAATATTTTACCATTTTCCATGTATATGATTTTATCTGCAGATTCGATGGTTGAAAGTCTGTGAGCAATAATTATTGATGTTTTTCCTTTTGTAATTTTTTTGGTTGCATTTTTTATTAAGTCTTCAGAATAAGAATCAATCGATGAAGTGGCTTCATCCAAAATTAAAATATCTGGATTATTAACTAATACTCTCAAAAAAGCAATTAGCTGTTTCTGACCAGATGATAAAGTACTTCCTCTCTCACTTACGTTGAAATCATAACCATTTGGCAGAGAATTTATAAAGTCATGTATTTCTAACTCTTTAGCTGCATTCTTAACATCATCTAACGATATTTTATCATTATATAAAGCTATGTTGTTAAATATTGTATCTGCAAAAAGAAAAACATCTTGTAGTATAATTCCAACCTGATTTCTAATGTTAGTTAATTCTAAATCATTTATGTTCTCTCCATCAATTAAAATTTTACCCTTATCATGCTCATAGAATCTTGTTATTAAATTAGTAATTGTTGTTTTACCACTTCCAGTAGGACCAACTATTGCAAAAGTCTCTCCAGGATTTATTTTAAATGAAATATTATTAATTACTACCTCATTTTTAACATAAGAAAAAGTTACATCTTTAAATTCTATCATTCCCTCAAATTTTCTTTTAGATAAAGTACCCTCATCTTTAATATGTGAATTATCCTCTAAAATTTTAAAAATTCTCTCTGTAGAAACCATCCCCATTTGAAGAGTATTAAATCTATCTGCAATTTGTCTAAGTGGTCTAAAAAGTAAACCTGACATTGAAATAAACAGGAATAATGTTCCAAGAGAAATATTATCTCCATTGATATTGTTAAAACCTCCATACCAAACCAATAGACCTATACATATTGAAGTAGAAATTTCAGCAATAGGAAAAAAAATGGAATTGATCCATACTGTTCTTAACCATGCATCTCTGTGTCTAATATTTATTTTTTGAAAATTATCTATTTCAACTTCTTCTCTGCTAAAAATTTGAACAATTTTAATTCCACTAATTCTCTCTTGTACAAAAGAATTTAAGTTTGCTACCTCTTTTCTAACTTTTTCAAAGGCAACTTTCATTGTTTTTTGAAAGACTCTAGTAGCATAAATAAGTAATGGAAAGATAGATATAACCACAAGCGTTAACTCCCAACTTATTATAACCATTACAATTAATACCGTAAGCATTTTAAGAATATCTGCAATGATCATAAATAATCCCTGTGAAAAAATACTTGCAATAGTCTCTATATCATTAACGGTTCTTGTTACAAGCCTTCCAACAGCATTTTTATCGAAGAAAGACATTTTAAATTTTATAATTTTTTCGAAAACATTTACCCGTAAATCCTTGATGACTTTTTGACCTAGCCAATTAGCATAGTAAGCAAATAGATACATAAAAATGACTTCTAGAAATAACACTCCTACCATAATCATAATTATAGTTTGCATTCCATCATAATTTTTTGGAAGAATATAATCATCAACTACTATTTTTAGCAGGTAAGGAGTCAGAGTTGAAAGAAGAGAAATTATAATTGCAGATAGCAATACTCCATAGAATGATATATTGTAGGGTTTTACAAAAATCAATAATTTATTAAAAAGATTTATGTCAAAAATTTTACCCTTTACTTTTTCCAACTCTCTATAAAAATATTATTATACTTAATGTTTAACAAGCTTAAACCAGAAGCTGGAACAGAAAAACCTGCCTCACTCCTACTTCTTGATTTAAGAATTTTTTTAAAACTTTCGTGAGAAATTCTTGATCTTCCAACGTCAATCATAGTACCTACAATTGAACGAACCATATTTCTCAAGAATCTATCTGCAGTAATATTGAACCTAAATTCATTATTTACCTCTTTCCATTGAGCAGATGTAATATCACAAATATATGTTTTAACATCTGTATTTGATTTAGAAAAACACTTAAAATCTTTATGATCTAACAAATCAAGACAACATTCATTCATTTTCTCCAGATCAAGATGATCTTTAAAGTAATAAGTAAACTTATTGTTAAAAGGATTTTTTTCATTAGATATAACATACTCATAAGATCTTGATACTGCATCAAACCTAGCATGTGCTTCTTCAGAGACAAGATTAATTGATTCTATACATATATCTTTTGGCAACATAGTGTTTAATCTTTTGCAAAATATATCTTTTTCAAAATCCTTTTCAACATCAAAATGAGCATACATTTGCTTTGCATGAACTCCTGCATCAGTTCTTCCAGCAAGAACAAGGTTTATTTCACTACCAATAAACTTTTCAAAGTTATTTTCAATAACCTCTTGAATAGTAATAGAGTTGGGCTGTTTTTGAAGACCATGGTAGTCTGAACCATCATACGAAAACTCAACAAAATATCTTGACATTATCAGCAATTAAAGATATTTTATCAAATTAAAAATAAATTCGTAAATTTGTTGCACTATTTCTTACCAAGAAGTACTTTTCTATTAACATTTCAAATCAAAACCACATACACACATGTACGATATTAAAATGCTTAAGGCTAAAAAACTAGCCGAGCTTATTGAAATTGCTGAACAAATCGGCATTAAAGAACTAACAGGTTTAAAAAAACAAGAAATTATTGACAAAATTGTTGGTAATGCAAGTGAAGAAAAATCAAATGATATTAAACCTGAGGAGCCAAAGGTTGCCAAAAGTAATTTTAAGGAAAATAGACCTAATAATGGTGGTAATAAAAATCATCAAAGTAAAAACTATAATAAGGATAACAGGAGAAGATACAAAGAACCTGATTTTGAGTTTGATGGTATAATTGAGTCTGAAGGAGTCTTGGAGATAATGCAAGATGGATATGGTTTCTTAAGATCATCAGATTATAATTATCTATCATCTCCTGATGATATTTATGTTTCTCAATCTCAAATTAAACTTTTTGGATTAAAAACTGGTGATACTGTTCATGGAACAGTTAGACCTCCAAAAGATGGCGAAAAGTATTTTCCTCTTATTAAGGTGAACAAAATTAATGGCTTAGATCCAAAGGTTGTTAGAGATAGAGTCTCTTTTGAACATTTAACTCCTCTTTTTCCAGAAGAGAAGTTTAATATTTCATCTAAAGAGAGTACAATCTCTACTAGAATTATTGATCTTTTTTCTCCAATTGGTAAAGGACAAAGGGGAATGATTGTTTCACAACCAAAAACTGGAAAGACAATGCTTCTTAAAGATGTTGCAAATGCTATTGCAGCAAATCATCCAGAAGTTTTTCAGATAATTCTTTTAATAGACGAAAGACCTGAAGAAGTTACTGACATGCAGAGAAATGTAAAAGGAGAAGTGGTCGCTTCAACATTTGATGAACCAGCAGATAGACATGTTAGAGTTGCTAACATAGTTTTAGAGAAAGCTAAGAGACTTGTAGAATGTGGTCATGATGTTGTAATACTTCTAGACTCAATTACTAGACTTGCAAGAGCTTATAATACAGTTCAACCTGCATCTGGTAAAATTTTGAGTGGTGGTGTTGATGCAAATGCACTTCATAAACCAAAGAGATTTTTTGGAGCTGCAAGAAATATTGAGAATGGTGGTTCATTATCTATTATATCTACAGCCCTTACAGAGACTGGATCAAAAATGGATGAAGTAATCTTTGAAGAATTTAAAGGTACCGGTAATATGGAACTACAATTAGATAGAAGAATATCTAATAGAAGAATATTCCCAGCAATTGATCTGGTTTCATCCAGTACCAGAAGAGACGACCTTCTTTTAGATGAGAACACAATTCAGAGAATGTGGATAATGAGAAAGTATTTAGCTGATATGAATCCTGTTGAAGCAATGGAATTCATTAACGATAGATTTAAGAAAACCAAAAGTAATGAAGAGTTTCTTATATCTATGAACTCCTAATTTATTGAAGCTTGCTTAGCTTTGACTTTAAATTAGATGCTTTATTCTTATGAATAACATTTTTCTTAGCTAACTTATCAAGTAGAGATACAACACCAGGGTAAAGCTTCTGAGCTTCTTTCTTAGTCTTAGCATCCTTTAATTTTTTAATAGCATTTCTAGTAGTCTTGTGCTGAAGTTTATTCAGAGACTTCTTTGTTTCATTAGAACGAATTCTTTTTAAAGCAGATTTATGATTTGCCATAATTTTTAATTTGTAGCCCGTAGGGGAATCGAACCCCTCTTTCCAGGATGAAAACCTGAGGTCCTAACCGATAGACGAACGGGCCAAACAGGTTGCAAATTTAATTGAAATTTTAATATTTCAATAAGATTTTGAAAATATTACTTTATGAGCAGCTGGTTTACCTGAATATATACATGTAACACCTTTAGAATCAAGGTCTTCAGGAATACACCTTATTGTAGCTTTGGTTTCATTTTTTATAGCTTCTTCAGTTTCATTTGTACCATCCCAACCAGCAATTACAAAACCACTTTGAGTTTCAATTAATTTTTTAAAATCGTCATAGCTATCTACTTCATGCGTATTATTTTTTAGCTTTTCATTTGATTTCTTAATCATGTCATCTTGAATTGACTCAATCGAGTCAACAATTTTATCAACAATTTTATCAAAAGATGAATTAATTTTAGACATGTCATGTCTATAAAAAATGTCAGCTGAATTGTTTTCTATTTCTTTGAGTCCAATTACAATTCTCATTGGGATTCCTTTTACCTCAGAGTCATTAAGTTTAAATCCTAAACTAATATTTTCTCTGTCATCAATCTTAACTCTGACCCCCAAGTCTTTTAGTTTAGCATGGATCTCATTAGTCTTTTCAACTATTTGATCAGAATTTTCTTTTGATTTAACTACAGGGATTAATATTACTTGAATAGGTGCAAGAAATGGGGGTAAAACTAACCCATTATCATCACTATGAGACATTATCAAGGCGCCCATTAATCTTGTAGACACTCCCCAAGAAGTTGCCCAAACATATTCTAATTTTCCAGATTTATCAGCAAATTTTACATCAAAAGCTTTAGCAAAATTTTGACCTAAAAAATGAGATGTACCTGCTTGAAGTGCTTTTCCATCTTGCATTAAAGCCTCAATACATAGAGTCTCCTCAGCTCCTGCAAATCTCTCTGACTCAGATTTAGACCCTTTAACTACAGGCATAGCCATGTATTTTTCAGCAAAGTCGGCATATATATCGTTGATTAGTTTTGTTTCATTTAAAGCCTCTTCTTTTGTTGCATGAGCAGTATGACCTTCTTGCCACAAAAATTCTGCTGTTCTTAAAAAAAGTCTAGTTCTCATTTCCCATCTAACTACATTAGCCCATTGGTTAATTAGAATTGGTAAATCTCTGTATGACTGGATCCAGTTCTTATATGTTTTCCAAATAATTGCTTCACTAGTAGGTCTAACAATTAATTCTTCTTCTAACTTGGAATCTGGATCAATTATTAATTTGCCTTTTTTATCTGGATCATTTTTTAATCTATAATGAGTAACAACCGCACATTCTTTAGCAAAACCCTCAGCATTCTTTTCTTCAGCCTCAAATAGTGACTTTGGAACAAATAAAGGAAAATAGGCATTTTCATGACCTGTTTCCTTAAACATCTTGTCCAGTTGAGACTTCATTAATTCCCAAATAGAAAAACCATAAGGCTTTATAACCATACATCCTCTTACATCAGATGATTCAGCTAAACCTGCTTCTGAGACAATATCATTGTACCACTTTGAATAATTTTCTTCTCTTGGAGTTATCTTATTTCCCATTTAATTTGGCATAATTTTTGGTCATAAATAAGTAGATGTAAAATTACATTTTTTAAAATTAAATATTTGTTTTAACTTTATAGAAATGCAGAAATTCTTAACAATACTTAAAATATCAGTGTTTTCAGTTCTTTTCATGAGCTGTTCGACGTATTATTTATCGTCTTATTACGAAGATGATGGTATTTATGTTTCTACAGACAGAGGAACTAACTATGAAGGAGTATTTGATAATTATGCTCAAGTATCGTTAGATGATTTTACTTCAAGTGATAATGGAAATTTACCATGGGGAGCAAAACCAGACTCAAGAGAGATAGTTAATAATTTCTTTCCAAGTTTTGGCAGGTTCTACTACAATCCATTCTTTCATGATATGTCATTTAATCCATTCTTTAGTAATAATGGGTTATTTATTAATTATGGGTTTAGTAGTTATCCATTCTTTTATGATAGCTATAGATTTGGACTCGGATATCCTTTTTACCCAAGCCCAATTGACTATTATTTAAATCCATATTCATATTTTATTGGAAATTATTATTGGTATTATTTCAGAAATTCAAGAATGTATCCTTGGTATTATGGCGGTATGTATGATTCAAGAGTTTATGAAAGATCTTATGCAAATACCTCAGATCCTGCGATTATTAATCAAACTCCAACAATTAGTAATTCAGCTTCTAGACGTGGTGAAAAGACATCATCTAGTGAAAATTCTAGGTCAACTAATTCAAACGGTGTAAGAGTTTCAAGCATATATTCAAGATTAGGATCTTATGGAGGAGTTTATATCGACAGGACTGGAATAAATAATGATAGAATGAATACTACTCCAAACCTAAGACAGTTAAAACAAAATAACTTAATTGGAGTTTATAGATCAGGAAGTGCTTATTCAAGAAGTACTAACTCAACAAGTTCTATACCTAACCTTAGCGCGATAAAAAATGATGTTGTTAGAGAAACATATCAAAGAATTAGATCTATAAATCCAAGCCAAAGAGGAAGCACTTTCCAAGGAAGATCTTTTAATAATGATTCTGGAAGATTCCAAGCAAGCCCAAACTATTTCAACTCAAATTCTAGGAGATCATCAGGAAATTCTAGTTATTCATCTTCAAGAAGTTCTGGTGGATCCAATTTTAGCTCAGGATCTTCATCAAGTGGAGGTGGTGGCGGTAGTAGAGCTAGTGCCGGAGGATCTAGAGGTGGTGGCGGTAAGATTCAATAAATGATCAAAAAAAGTTTTATAATATACCTATTACTAGGTATATCAGCTACTTATTCTCAGACATATGAAGATGTATTGAGATATAATTCATTTTATCATGATGGTAGTTCTAGGTTTAACTCAATGGGAGGTGCATTTGGTGCTCTTGGAGGAGATTTATCATCAATATCAATTAACCCAGCAGGTTCATCAGTTTTTTTAGAGTCTGAATTTGGGATTTCAATAAACTATAAAAGTCAAGAAATAGATAACAGCTTTAATAGCTCATTATCTTCAAGTAAGGACGATCTAATTTCATTTAATCAAGCGGGATTTGTTCTTGTATACGAAAATAGAAAATCTAAGTTCTCAGTTGCTTACAATATGAACAGGTTAAATGACTTTAATGATTCTTTTTCATTTAGGGGTAACAATAAATCAGGTATTGATAATTATTTTCTCTATTATGCTGATGGAATTCCGTACTCAGATTTACTAGTTTACGAAGATGAAACGATTCAAGACGCATATAAGTTTCTTGGAGATAATTATGGGTTTGGAGATCAGCAAGCTTTTCTTGGTTATCAAAGTTATATTATAAATGAAGATGGAGGTCCATATAATAATTATATTTCTAATGCTATCTACAATAATTTAAATCAAAATGTCTCAATTTTTAGAAAAGGAGATCATTTCAAACATTCATTAAATTTTAGTAGTTCTTTCAATAATCATATTTTTTTAGGCTTAAATGTTAATTTTCATACTCTTCAGTTTGAAGAAGATAAAGTATTCAAAGAAGGTGGTTATTTGTCTAATTCCCTTGTAAAAAGAGTTCAATTTGAGGAAAAATTATTTGCTCTTGGTGAAGGAATATCACTTCAATTAGGGAGTCTTATTAAGATTAAACAACTAAGAATAGGATTATCATATACGACCCCTACCCTTTTAAAAATTGAGGAAGAAAATTCACAATACATTGAAAGTGATATTATTGAGAAAGATGGAATCAACACATACAGGATTGACCCAAATACAATCAATTTTTATGATGAATACAAACTAACTCTTCCATCGAAGTCAACTTTTAGTCTTGCATATATTTTCGGAAGCAAAGGTTTAATTAGCTTAGATTATGAAATAACTAAGTTTAATAATTCAAAATTTGATGATAATAACGGAAGGGACTCTTATCTAAATGCTCTCAATTATTCTATTAAAAATAAGTTAGATGGAATATCGGAGTCTATAAGAATTGGTGGTGAGTATAGAATTAAAAATTATAATTTGCGAGCAGGTTACTTCTATTACAACGGACCGGATTCTAGTCCTGATAATACCAGATCAGGCTTATCAGCTGGAATTGGATTTAATTATGGGTATCTTAATATTGATTTAGGTCTTACAAAATCAAACAGTTCTATAGATAATAGATTATATACCAGAGGACTTACAAGTTTATATTCAGTAGATAAAGATTTGCTTAATTTTTATACAACATTTACTATAAAACTTTAACTTCTATTTAACTTCATAATAACTATCTTTGTTTAACTCAAATTTTAAAAAATGAAACTACAAGAATTACTAGATAAAGAGATTGATTCAATTGGTGATGATCACATTGGATCAAACACTGAAGAGACACCTCTTAAAGATGGAGCTTTTGATATACCTGATACAGAAAAGGTAAGCCTTATACAAAAAAAGGTTTATGAAATTCTGGATATACTTGGAATGGACCTTACTGATGATAGTTTAAGAGGAACACCAAGAAGAGTTGCTAAAATGTTTGTTAATGAAATTTTCTCTGGAATTAATCCAAAGAATAAACCGGAGATGTCAACATTTGAAAATAAGTATAACTACGGAGAAATGCTTGTTGAAAAGAATATAACACTTTATTCTACATGTGAACATCATCTTCTTCCTATTGTAGGATTGGCTCATGTTGCATATATATCTAATGGTAATGTTATTGGGCTTTCCAAAATAAACAGAATAGTGAGATATTTTGCTGAGAGACCTCAAGTGCAAGAAAGATTGACAATACAGATAGTTAGAGAGCTTCAAAAAGCTTTAAACACAGACGATGTTGCATGTGTAATTGATGCTAAGCACTTGTGTGTAAACTCTAGAGGTATTAAAGATATTAACTCAAGTACTGTTACTTCTGAGTTTGGAGGTAAATTTAAAAAAGAGAAAGTTAAAAGAGAGTTTTTAGACTATATCAAACTTGAGTCTGAACTTTAATGTCACAAAAAAAATTATACATATACAACTCATTAACAGGTTCTAAAGAGAAATTTAAATCCTTAAGAAATAATAGTGTTGGCATGTATGTCTGTGGCCCCACTGTCTACAGTGACGTTCACCTGGGTAATTGTAGAACATTTATTTCCTTTGATGTAATCTACAGATATCTAAAGCATTTAGGATATAACGTTAGATACGTTAGGAACATAACTGATGTTGGGCATCTAGAAGATACTGGTGAAGATAAAATTTCTAAAAAAGCGAAGATTGAACAGCTTGAGCCAATGGAAATAGCTCAAAAATACACTAATAGTTTTAGAGAAATTTTAAAAAAATTTAATGTATTAGATCCAAGCATAGAACCAACTGCATCAGGACATATAACCGAACAAATCTCAATAATTGAAGATTTAATACAAAAGAATCTTGCATATATATCTAATGGATCTGTTTACTTTGATATATCGAATTACAATGAAATTGATTCTTATGGCAAACTCTCTGGTAGAGATTTAGATAATATTAAATCTAACTCAAGAGATCTTGTTAGTCAAGATGATAAAAAAAACGAATTTGATTTTGCACTTTGGAAAAAAGCTGAAAAAAATCATTTAATGAGGTGGAATTCTCCTTGGGGTGAGGGATTTCCTGGCTGGCACCTTGAGTGTACGGCTATGAGTAAAAAATACTTAGGTGACGAATTTGATATTCATGGAGGTGGAATTGATCTTAAATTTCCTCATCATGATTGTGAAATTGCCCAATGTGTTGGACATACTGGCAAACAGCCTGCAAAATTTTGGATGCATGCAAACATGCTTACATTAAATAACAAGAAGATGTCTAAGTCAACAGGTAATAATATTTTGCCAAATGAATTATTTTCAGGAAATAATGAACAATTTTCAAAGCCATATGATCCAAATATTGTCAGATTCTTCTTTTTACAGGCAAATTATAGAAGTGAATTAGATATTAGTGAGTCTGCAATTCAAGCATCTGAAAAGGGATTTAATAGACTAATTGAAATCATAAATAGACTTAGTCTAGTTAAGACAGTTAAAACAAAAAATGATAAACTTCTAGATACTATTAAAAAATGGGAAAATAATTGTTATGATTGCCTTAATGATGACTTTAATACTCCAATGCTTTTAGCTGAGATATTTAATTCAAATAAAATAATAAATGACATTGAAAATGACGTAACTAAAATTAGTCAAGTTGAAAAAGATTATTTCATTAATTTATTTGATATTTTCTTAAATAAAATTTTAGGCTTAAATTTCAAAAAAGATAAAATAAATAATGACTCAGTTCTAGAAATTCTCTTAAAGCTAAGAGATAATGCAAGAAAGCATAAAGATTACAAACTTTCTGATAGTATTAGAGACGAATTAGCTAAAATTGGAATTAATCTAAATGATAAAGATTAGCAGACTTCTTGCATTTCCATTTATTTTCTTAATAAGAATATATAGACTTTTTATCTCTCCATTAATAGGACGTAATTGTAGATACTCTCCTACCTGTTCTGAATATGGCATAACTGCTTTAAAAAAACATGGCGTTTTTACAGGTACTTACTTGACTGTAAGAAGAATAATAAGATGTAACTCATTATTCAAGGGTGGGTATGATCCAGTTCCATAAATTATCTATATATTTAAACATGCTAATTAACCAGATAAAATGGTCACCAAACGAAACTTTAATTGAAATTGGTGGCTTCTCCATTTACATTTATAGCCTTATGTTTATCCTCGCTTTTATTCTTGGATATAACCTAGTTAAATCATTCTTTGTTAAAGAAAAGATAGACGAGAAATATTTAGATCCAATGTTAATATATATGGTAGTATCTATTTTTTTAGGTGCTAGGTTAGGTGAAGTGTTTTTTTATCAATGGGGTTATTATCAAAACCACTTAATTGAAATACTTCTTCCGATTCAAGAATCTCCAAACTCATCTCTATTAGGTTTAATTGATGGTTATAAGTTTACAGGATTTAGGGGCCTTGCTAGCCATGGTGCTGCAATTGGAGTTTTTATAGGTTTATATTTATTTATAAAAAAATATAAGTTTAAAAACTTTTTATGGATTTTTGACAGACTTACAATACCAATAGCTATTGGTGGTGCATTTGTAAGAATTGGTAATTTTTTTAATTCAGAAATTCTAGGGAAATACACTAATTCTAATTGGGGAATAATTTTTGAAAACAGGGGCGAGACTCTTCCAAGACATCCTGCTCAACTATATGAATCATTTGGATATATTATTCTTTTTATAATTCTCTATAAACTCTATCAATCTTCAAATATAAGAGATAGAAAAGGTGTATTATCTGGCTATTTTTTAATTGGACTTTGTTTTATAAGATTTATGGTAGAATTTGTAAAAGAAAGTCAAGGTGGAATAGAAACATTTCTTCCTGGCCTATCCACAGGTCAATGGCTTAGTATACCTTTTATAATTTTAGGTTTTATTTTATTATTTAATAAGGGAGGAACAACAAAAACTATTAATTAGTTTTTATTCTTGTATGAATCAAACATTATAGGTGTAGCTATAAATACTGATGAGTAAGTTCCAACCATTACACCAATAATAAGAGCAAACATAAATCCTCTAATTGACTCACCTCCAAAAATAAAAATTGCTATAAGAACAATTAAAGTTGTTAGTGATGTGTTAAGTGTTCTACTTAAAGTACTATTAAGAGCAGTATTTACTGTTGTCTCACTATCCCAAGATGAATGAATTTTAAAGAATTCTCGGATCCTATCAAACACAACTACTGTATCATTTAAGGAGTAACCTATAACAGTTAAGAGGGCAGCTATAAATGCTTGATTTATTTCCATATTGAAAGGCATAATCTTATATGTCAATGAAAATATACCAAGAACTATTAACACATCATGGAACACAGCTGAGACTGCTCCAAGTGAAAACTGCCATTTCTGAAACCTGAGAAGAATATAGAAAAACACAATTACTAATGAACCTAGTATAGCCCAAACTGAATTTTGTTTAATATCATCAGCAATTGTTGGACCCACTTTAATACTAGACATAATACCAACCTCATCTCCAACTGAAAACTGATCATAAGAAAGAGGGTCATCGTAAATAGAATTCAAGTTTTCAAAAAGTATATTTTTGATTTCATTATCAACTTCTAATCCCTCCTGATCTACTTTGTATTTTGTTGTAATCTTTAATTGATTTGCTGCTCCAAAAGTTTTTACTTCAGCACTTCCAAATGCATCATTAAGTGTAGACTCTAT
>LUMP01000141.1_pt1 | contig 17464 bp, 17 predicted proteins | sample 729641 | NCBI WGS metagenome assembly LUMP01 (sample SAMN03860260, study PRJNA289734) | marine metagenome | biome: seawater column; feature: ocean; material: water; isolation source: Red Sea water column Station 12 - depth 47m | place: Saudi Arabia: Red Sea | collected 2011-10-15 | depth 47 m | reverse complement strand
GATAGAATCGAGGAGGGTGATCCAGTATTAACCCTAGAGACTGAAAAGGCTGCAATGGATGTTCCGAGTCCTTTTACCGGTGTTGTAGAGAAGATTTCCGTAGGTCCAGGTGATAGCGTCTCCCAAGGAGACTTGATCTCTATTGTGTCATCCGAGTCAAAACCCAATGAAGAAGATGAATCTAACACTGAAGAAAAAGAAACAGAACAAGCGATTCAAGAGAGTGAAGATCCTAGTGAATCATCAAAATCCGAACATGATTATGACTTGATTGTATTGGGTGCTGGACCAGGTGGTTATGCAGCAGCATTTAGAGCATCTGATTTGGGTTTGAAAGTTGGTTTGGTTGAGCGAAATTCAGATTTAGGAGGTGTTTGTCTCAATGTTGGATGCATTCCATCAAAGGCTTTTCTGCATGCGGCAAAGATCTTGGATGATCTCTTAGTATCACTCTAATATGCTTTTCATTGTCTCCCTCGATGGATCCATTCATTTCTGAGCCATCATTTTTAACTGCTGTATATTCGTACGCTGGCATTTATTTGGTCAATCGTTTTGCGTTACTCGAAGAATTTCATCTAATCAATTTATTATTGCTGTTGGATCAGAGCCTGCTGAGCTGAGTTTCTTGCCAGATGACCCAAGAATTATTGACTCCACTGGAGCATTGGAGCCTGATCAGATACCTAATGATATTCTAATCATTGGGGGAGGAATAATTGGTCTTGAGATGGCCACAATATACTCGGCTCTTGGTAGTGAGGTCACAATTGTTGAATTAACCAAACAACTGATGCCAGGAACAGACCCTGATCTTGTGAGACCGCTAGAGAGAATCCTCAATAAGAAGTGCAAAAAAATCATGAAATCGTCTCAAGTCATCTCTGCGAGTGCATCTGATGAAGGGATTAGCGTATCCTTTAAAAAAGATGACGAAGAATTCAGCGAAATTTTTCAAAATATTCTTGTTGCAGTTGGACGAAAATCTAACGGATCTCTCCTTGGTTTGAATGAGATTGGAGTCAATGTAGATGAAAGAGGAATCATTGGTGTCGATAAGCAATTCAGAACCACTGTGGAATCAATATTTGCAATCGGCGATGTGATTGGTGACCCAATGTTAGCCCATAAGGCAAGCCATGAAGGCAAGATTGCTGCTGAGGTAGCAGCAGGGCATAAGTCAACAAATGATATCAGGTGTATTCCATCTGTTGCCTATACTGACCCAGAAGTTGCCTGGGTTGGTTTTTCAGAAGAAGAATGCAAAGCAAAAGGATTGGATTATGGAAAAGGGATATTCCCTTGGTCAGCCAGTGGTAGATCATTGACGATTGGAAGAAATGAGGGCATGACCAAGCTGATATTTAATAATTCAACAAAGAAAATAATTGGTGGTGGAATTGTTGGGCCAAATGCAGGTGATTTAATATCAGAAATTGCTTTAGCGATTGAAATGGATTGTGATGTGAGTGACATTGCACTCACTGTCCATCCTCATCCTACGTTATCTGAAACGGTTGGGATGGCTGCAGAAGTATTTGAGGGAACAGTCACCGATTTATATGTAAAGCCTCGCAACTGATTCATTCAGATCGATTTTTGAAGAGTATGAAATAGATCAAAATCGATAAGGCAATAAATGACCCAGAGTAATAGTTTATAAGTGAAGGATTGCCAGAATTTAATAGAGAAGCAATGACTGCATGACCTATTGAAATACCTCCCAATTGAGATGCAGGTATCATGACCGAATAATTTCCGGACCGATCCACTGCAGCAATCATGCCCATCAAGAATGGGCCCACAAAGTTCCAAGCCACTTGAAAGCAAATGGCTCTCAGCATGAATCCAATCCAGGTGATTTCACCGGTAAAACTCAATATGATCAGAATCTGAACCGTGAGTGCTCCAAAAATAGCATGAGAGCGGTCAACTTTATCAATCAACATTGAAGCTGAAATTGGACCAATGATACTCATTGCAGTACTGACAAATAATGCTATTCCAATTGCATCACTGGATATTCCGTTGCCGATCCCATATGGCACTAAATTATTAAAAAAGGGACCAACACCCATTTGCCAAACCACCATAATCAGAAGCCCTATCAGGGGCAGGAAAATAATCTGTGACCCATCTTGTGTTTGACCATCATTTGTTTCTGATGGGTTATTGACGAATAGATATTTCACAAAGAACAATCCGATGAGGGCAAGAAAAATAGCAGGAATGGTCATTCCTGAAATGCCATATTTTGACATTGCCATTGGAACAAGCAAAGCGGTCAAAGATCCCATGATGACTTGAGCCGCTACGCTGTAAGCGAAATTTTTATCTGGATTATTTGTGCGTCCAATTGCAGCCACTCCAAGAGAAAAACAAACGCCATGACCAAATAGGCCAGTTAAGAATCGAACCATAACAAGCAAAGAGAAAGAAGGCTCTTCTGAAAATCCAATACTGGATATAAAGTTTCCCAAAATGATGACTGTGATCCCAAAATACGCGATGGTCTTCCATTCGTATCTCTGGATCCAAAAAAACCCCAGCATTGAAGACAAAGCCATTCCAGCAATTTCTGCAGAAGATACTAAATTGGCTTGTGATTGACTCAACCCCAACTCAGAAATAATGCCACCAACAAAGAATGGCATACCAAAAACAAAGAAAACGCCTACACAACCAATGATGATTGCAGCGAATACTTCTACTTTTTTATCTGCCATTGTCATCTAATTATTATGCTACATTTGTTTTTATGAATAAATCAGAGAGGGCCAAATTCATCATTGATGCGTTAAATGAGGCGTATCCAGAAACACCGATCCCACTGAATCACAAAGATGTCTATACTTTATTGATTGCTGTCCTATTGTCTGCTCAGTGTACAGATAAGAGAGTCAATGAAGTCACGCCTGAACTCTTTGCATTGGCATCAGACCCTCTTTCAATGACAAAATTATCAGTTGAATCTATTTATGAGATTATAAAACCTTGTGGATTAGGTCCTAAAAAATCGAAAGCAATCAGCGATTTATCATATACATTGGTCCATGAATATGATCAAAAAGTACCCGAATCTTTTGAAGCGCTAGAAAAACTACCTGGTGTTGGGCATAAGACCGCTTCTGTTGTCATGAGCCAAGGTTTTGGTCACCCAGCATTCCCTGTCGATACCCATATTCATCGACTGGCTCATCGTTGGGGCTTAAGTAACGGAAAAAATGTGCAAAAGACCGAGAGAGATCTCAAAGAGATTTTTCCAGAAGATATCTGGAACAGACTTCATCTGCAAATCATATATTGGGGAAGAGAAAATTGCCAAGCAAGAGCTTGCTTCGGACTCGAGTGTTATATATGCAAGTCCTGCTACCCAAGGAGAAAGACTCCTATTCAACATAAAAGGGGCTAACTCAACTCACCCTTTGTCCAGGCTTTGCTCCATCATCTGGTGAAATCAGAAAGACACCTGAATCATCATCACCAGATGCCAATAACATGCCTTCAGAAACCCCGAAACGCATTTTTCTCGGTTTCAGATTGGCAACCACAACGATCATTTTTCCAACAAGCTCAGAGGGATCATAGTATCCTTTGATGCCTGCAAAAATGGTTCTTTCCTCTGAACCAATATCCACCCTTATTTCAAGAAGTTTATCTGCCTCTTCAACATCTTTTGCCTCGATAATCTTAGCCACTCTTAAGTCAACTTTGATGAACTCATCAAAATTAATAATATTTTCTTCGTTACTCATTTTTTAATTATCCTTTCAATATCTTCCTCACGAATTCTATACATGAGGTTTTCATAATTGTTTATTTTATGATCATTGATCACATCATGAATATTTGACCAATTGAGATCCGATAAGTTCATGAATGACTCTACATTGCTAGCAACATCAGGCATCACAGGTTTTAACATAATGGTTAATTTTAAGAACATATTGAGGGCATTGGTACAGACCTTTTGAACCTCATCTTTCTTTTCTTCATCTTTAATCATTATCCAAGGTTTTTCTTGATCCAAATATTGATTTGCGTTGTCAGCTAAAAGCATGATTTTCCTCATTGATTGACCAAATTCGCGTTTTTCATAATGCACTTTTATCTCATTGACCCCTGAGTCAAATGTTTCCATTAAATCCTTATCTACATCTGCAGATAAGTTATTTTCAAAATGCTCTCTAATGAACTTAGAGCTTCGACTGGCAATATTGATCCATTTTCCAATTAAATCTGCATTTATTCTGTTTTGAAAGTCTTCTGTATCGAGATCAAAGTCATCCACACCTGCAGAACTCTTATATGCAAAATAATAACGCAGATATTCTGGATCTAGATGATCTAAATATGTTCTCGCCTTGATGAAAGTGCCTCTGGATTTAGACATTTTTTCACCATTGACTGTGAGGAAACCATTGACATAAATTGCATCTGGTTTCTTAACGCCCGCACCTTCCAAAACAGCTGGCCAAAAAAGGGCATGGAAATATATGATGTCCTTTCCAATAAAATGAACCATGTGTGTATCTGAGCCATCTTTGAAGTATTCTTCAAACTGAAGATCGGATTTTTCCGATAGATTTTTTAGAGATGCAAAATATCCAATTGGCGCATCGAGCCAAACATAGAAATATTTATCTTCTTCCCCTGGAATAAGGAAGCCAAAGTAGGGCGCATCTCTGGAAATATCCCAATCCCTCAACCCAACATCAAACCATTCTTTGAGTTTTGATTTTACTGATGGGTGTATGTCGATTGTCTCGATCCAATCCTCGAGCATATTTTCAAACTTTGTCAGTTTCATAAAATAATGCTCAGATTCTTTTAAACTCGGTGATTTTCCAGATATGGCGGAGATCGGATCAATCAGATCTGTTGGCTTGTATGTTGCGCCACACTTTTCACAATTGTCTCCATATTGATCAGGGGCATTGCATTTGGGGCATGTACCTCTGACGTAACGATCAGGAAGAAACATATTTTCCTGATCATCATAGGCTTGCTCAATGACTTCTGTACGAATGCAGTCGTTTTCTTTCAGTCTTTGGTATATCTCTCCGACCAATTCTTCATTTTCTTCCGAATGGGTCGTGTGGTAATTGTCAAATGATACGTGAAAGTCATTGAAATCATTCTGATGTTGACGAGTATATTCAGCAGCAAGCTCCACTGGTTCAACACCCAGATCTTCAGCGCTCAACATTATTGGTGTTCCATGTGCATCACTTGCGCATATGAAAACCACATCATGCCCTTGCATTCTCTGAAATCTAGACCAAATATCTGCCTGTATGTAACCAACCATATGACCAATATGAATCGGACCATTGGCATAGGGCAAAGCATTGGTCACAAAAATTTTTTTATTTTCAAGCGTCATGATCTTCGGATTATTTTACCTGAGTTTCATTAACAACACAGGCAGCAGTGTTAAATTAGCAAATAAGGCAAGCAACATTGCAAATGCTGTGAATAGGCCAAAATAAATGGTGGGGATGAAATTAGAAAATGCCAAAATCGAGAATCCAAGAATGATGATCACCGAAGTAAAATAGATTGCTTGCCCTGTGCTATTGTGTGCTTTCTTTATGGCTAGACTTTGATCTGTATTATCAATCATTTCTTCTCTGAAGCGATGAACATAATGGATTGAGTGATCAACACCTATGCCGATGCATATTGCAGCAATTGTTATGGTCATGATATCAAGCGGAATATTCATAAGACCCATTAAGCCCAAGACTGATGATGATGCGATGATGCTTGGGATCACTGCAATGATCGCAAATTTGATGGATCGAAATAAAAGCAAAAACATCACCATGATTGCTGCAAAGACAAAGCCAATGGTCAGAATCTGAGAAGTGATTAAGCTCTCAAGGACATTGTTGTATAAGACCAGCAATCCAGTTAACTTCACTTGTGAATCCTTTAATCCAAGCTCATTTGTCAGGTCACGTTTGATTTTTTTTAATAATTCACCTCTTTGTAAATCAGGATATGATTCATAGACTCTGAAAGAGATTCTCAATTGATTTCCATCTTCGGAGAGATATGGATCAAAGAGCGCCTCCTTAACATCATTTGGTACCTTCTTATAGAGAACAGAAAGAAAGAATGTATCAATTTCATCACCATCATTTAAGGTTTCAAGAACATCCATTGTTGTATCAAATGAAATGACTTTTCCAGCTTCATTCAATGATTCCAAATAATCATGAACAGATTCAATGGTTTTCAAGCGATATGAGTTATACCAGTAACTGTCTCCACCAATGTCATATTCATAATCTTCCCCTTCCTCAAAGAACATCTCATCGAAGAAATCATCTTCAAACATTTGCTCATCATCATTATCAATGAAGAAATCGGGGTCAGCTTCAATAATGATATCGAGGGGTGTTGTGCCTCCAAGTTCTGAATCAATCACAGTCAATCCTTGGAATATCTCAGTGTCTTCCTTGAATGCTTTTATGAATTGATTTTCAGCTGTCAGCTTCGTGATTCCAAAGACACTGATTGCAAGCATGATGGTGAAAAAGGCAATGATCTGAAACGGCTTACGAATCACAAGATTGGCAAATCCATTTGTCAGTATTCGAGTTTTGTCTTTTTTCTCATTGTGATCAATTTTAGAAAATAAGCTCAACAGAGCTGGAAAAAGATTAAAGACCAAAATAAAAATAACCCCCATGCTGATCAGCATCATCCATCCAAAGTCGATGACTGGCCTTATGCCCGCGATCAACAGTGACCCAAATCCAACCATGGTTGTAATTGTTGTAAACAGGCATGGCTCAAATTTGTCTCTCATGGTCATCATGATCAATGAAGAATGATCATTGCCTGGGTGAAGCTTAACGAGTTCTCGGTATCGGACTGTTAGATGAACAGTAATCGAAAGGCTAAAAATTAATAACAAAGCCACAAAATTAGCTGAGACAACTGTAACAGGCCATGACATATAGCCCAATACGCCTGTCATAATGAGCAATCCAATAACACAACAGATCATTGAGATTATCATCCATTGTGGATTCTTAAATATGACCAAAAGTGCTATCACAAGGAATATCAAAATCAATAATCCGAATACCTCGATATCATTTTGAATATAGTCAATCATATCCACTGTGATCATTGGCGCTCCACCAAGAAATATTTCTGCAGATGATTTGTATTGATCCAGGATTTTCCTGACATCTGCAACCATCAATGCAGTTTCATTCCTTTCATCTTTTCTTAGCTTTTTCACTTCTGATGTCAATTGACTAAGCTCATCCAATTCTGTGGCACTGAGATTAGAATCCAATCTTTTTGCCCTGAGCACATCTCTTTGATCAATTAAACTCTCGAGCTGAGTGTTCAACCTGATATTCAGAAGCATGGCAGTGGTCTTAGCATCTTCGCTGATGATTAGATTTTGGTATAAGTTGCTTGTTGTGAGCTCAATTTTTGCCAATTCTCTGTCTGTTTCCGGACTTAGGAAAGTTGGTGCAGATTCGGCAATCTCTCCGAGACTTTTGGGCGGAGATTTAAGTAGAGGCACATCAAGAATGCTTACCACAGATTCAATCTGCTCTAGTTGTGACAACTCTGTTTTGAGATCAATCAATAGATCAATATTCTTTTCTTCAAATAAATCACCTTGTGGACTGATTGTGACAACTAGAAACTCATCATCGCCATATCTTGCTTTTATATTTCTGTAATATCGCAAGTCTTCATCATCCTCGAGTAATAAAGTGTCCGATGAAGCATCTAGCTCAAAGTATTGGATGTTATATGAAAAAAACCCCAATATTGATAAGACCAATACGATCGCAATAAACGGGTTCGTGGTTGGTTTTTCTAACTGCCAATTGACGATTTTTTTTAACATTTCTTTATCTTACTCTGACTGGTGCATGTTTAAATTTTAGTGCATCATACTATCTACAATAAATAGTTTAATTTATTTCTTTTAATTATCTCGGACTATGACAATTAAATCTGATAACTGGATCAAAAAAATGGCACAAAATCATGGCATGATTGAGCCCTTTGCCGAGTCTCAAATAAGACGTTCAGATGGACAAGACTTAATCTCTTATGGGACTTCAAGCTTTGGTTACGATGTTCGATGTGCAACCGAATTTAAAGTATTTACAAATATCAATTCTGCTATCGTAGATCCCAAGTCATTTGATGAAAATAGTTTTGTGAATTTTGATTCTGATGTTTGCATCATCCCTCCCAATTCATTTGCACTTGCAAGAACAATAGAGTACTTCAGAATACCGAGAAATGTTCTGACCATCTGTTTGGGTAAATCAACCTATGCACGTTGCGGAATCATTGTAAACGTCACACCACTTGAGCCTGAGTGGGAAGGTCATGTCACGCTTGAGTTTTCAAATACAACACCATTGCCCGCTAAAATATATGCCAATGAAGGTGTTGCTCAAATGATATTTCTTGAATCAGATGAAGATTGTGATGAGTCATATAGAGACCGAAAAGGAAAGTATCAGGGACAGACAGGGGTCACATTACCAAAAACTTAATCTTTTCTTATAAGCCTAGGTTTCAAAAGGGCTTCACCATCTAGGAAAATATTTCCAGAGTCAAAGACCAACCTATTCTCACTAAACCACTGTAATGCTTTTGAGTAGATGATGTACTCACCTTGCAGCACTTTTTTTTGTAGCGAGTGATGATCATCATTTTTATCAACTTCACACTGATATTGAATGATCACTGGGCCATCATCCAGTTCTGGCACCACAAAGTGAACGCTTGCGCCATGATATTTTTCGTTATTATCAATCACTTTTTGATGTGTATTCAATCCCTTATATTTTGGAAGAAGGGACGGGTGGATGTTGAGGATTTTTCCGGAAAAAATATTACAAAAGTTGGTATCCAATATCTTCATGTAACCAGCCAAAATAATTAGATCTGGATCAAGATCAAGTATCTGTATTTCTACTGATTTATCAAATTCTTTTCTATCTTCAAAAGTCGAGTAGTCAATGATTTTGGTATCAATACCTTCTTTTTCTGCTCTTTGGATCCCTTTTGCCATGGGATTATCTGAAATCACAGAGATCAGATCGATATTAAGAGATTTATTATTTATATTTTCAATGATGGCTTGAAGGTTTGTTCCGCTACCAGAGATTAAACAAACAGCTCTGCATTTTGACTGAGTTCCATCAGCCATGATTGATGATGACAGATTTCTCACCACTTGTTATAGAACCGATCTCATAAGCTTCTAAGTCTTCATCTTGGAAATGCTTGATCACAGAATTTTTAACATCCGCTTTAACGATCAGAACATAACCTATGCCACAATTAAATGTTCTGAGCATTTCATTGGAATCGATGCCAGCCTGATCTTGAATCCACTGAAAGACAGGAGGCAAGCTCCATGAATTTTTATCGATGATTGCCTGGCAGCCCTCAGGTATGGCTCGAATAATATTCTCTTGAAATCCTCCGCCAGTGATGTGAGCCATTGAGCTCACTTCATATTTTTCAATACAACTCAGTACTGAACGACTATATATAATTGTGGGCTTAATGATTTGTGCGCCAATCTTCTCACCATTGATCATTTCATCTAAATCCACTGAGTTATCTTCAATCAATTTTCTTATCAAGGAGTATCCATTGGAATGAGGCCCAGATGAAGCGAGACCAATGATTGAATCACCTTCTGATATTTTTGATCCATCAATGATTTTTTTGTAGTCAACAATACCCACAGAGAATCCAGCAAGATCAAATTCACCAGACTGATATACGCCTGGCATTTCTGCAGTTTCTCCACCTATGAGAGCCATTTCAGATTGCAAGCAACCATCTGCAATTCCTTTTATGATTCTCTTTGCTTGTGAGTTATCGAGTTTTGAGGTTGCGAAATAATCAAGAAAGAACAGTGGTTTTGCACCTGAAGTTATGATGTCATTGACACACATGGCAACCAGATCCACCCCAACTCCTTCAAGAATATCAAGTTGTTGTGCCAATTTGACCTTTGTCCCCACTCCATCAGTTCCTGAGACAAGAACAGGCCGTTCATAATCTTTTGTATTCAGCTCAAATAATCCTCCAAAACCACCAATATTTGATAGCACCCCAGCGGTTAAGGTTTCTTTGATCATGGGTTTGATCTCATCGATCAGATCATTGGCTTTATCGATGTCTACACCAGAATCTGAGTATGTTATTTTTGACTTTTGATTACTCATTCCTAAAAAGTGCGTCCTTTCTAATCCGAGCTATGATAATTAATAGAAAGTCTATATTATCATCAAGATAATTATTAATCTTTGAGATATTCTTGATGAATTCATATTTTCAATTTCGAATGTCATTTATTCCAAATGCAATCTGCATACTCAGGATAATTTTGGTGATTCCCATCATTGATTTCTTATGGGACAAGCAATATGAAAATGCGCTTGGACTGATCGCCATCGCAGGTATTTCTGACTTTTTAGATGGCTTTTTAGCAAAGAGAAATAATTGGAGATCGAAGCTCGGTGCTGCGCTTGATCCAGCAGCAGATAAAATACTTTTGGTGAGCGTGTTTGTCACCTTGTACTTCATGGATTTAGTCCCATATTGGTTAATGGCAACAGTTTTGTTGAGAGATGTAATGATTTTATTTGGTCTTGCGCTTTATTATTACTTCATTGAAAAGCCAAGTCCTGACCCAACTTTCATCAGTAAGTTAAATACATTTTTGCAAATATTTTTTGTTCTTTTTGTGATTGCAGGTCAGATATTTAATCCAAATCTTGATCTTTTAATCCAGTTCACAGGAGCCTTGGTTTTCCTGACTTCAATCCTAAGCGGAGTGGATTATTGGATTTCCTGGTCGATTAGAGCGAAGCAGATTATTACAGCAAGGGCCACTTAAAAAGTGAAACAGCTTCCACTCCCAGTAGTGATCTCTCAATATATGACTTTTGAGAGCTTTTTTATTGGAGAGAACTCGGCATTAATAGAGGCTCTAAAGGATGAAGATCAGAAGCTAATTTGGATTACAGCAGATTCAGGAAATGGAAAAACGCATCTTCTAAGCTCCTTGTGTAATGAATATGATTCTTTTGATAAGCGCATTCAGTATCTGAATATGGATGAGATAAAGGATTATTCATCCGAGATCATTGAAGGGCTTGAAGGATTGGATTTGATTGCTATAGATGCCATGGATTCTGTGATTGGACAGCATTCTTGGGAGGAAAAATTAATGCATCTTTATGAGAGTATTTTAAATACTAATACTCGATTAATCATTGCATCTAAGGAGACACCAAAAGGTCTGGATTTCAAGATACCAGACTTAGCATCCCGCTTTTCACTGAGTTTATTATTCAGGGTAAAACCTCTTGATGACGATGGTCTTGTCTTTGCCGCTCAGCATCATGCCAAAGCAAGAGGGTTTGAACTGCCTGATGATTCCGCTAAATTTATCATTAAGCGAACAGCAAGAACTGTCACTTCTTTGATGGATATTCTCGATACGCTTGATTATGAGTCACTATCAAGTCAAAGGAAACTGACCATACCTTTTGTTAAGTCTATACTGAAGCTCAGTTGAACCAACCTTTGATTATCATATGGACTCGGTTTGTTTTGATTGATATTCTTTGTTTTGTTAATTAGTCCATTGAAATGAAGAATTATTTAATATCTTTGATGATCGTGTTTACGCTGAGCGCTTGCGCTTCATTGCCTCCGTTACAAGAGATGAGTAATGCAAGACAAACCATAGCTGCGGCAAAAGAGATGAACTCTTCTGCTGAGCAATCTCAAAAAATACAAGAAGCCGAGCGACTTTTATCCAGGGCTGAAAGGAGAATGGAAGTGAATCTTTATGAATCTGCCAGGCAAGATGCACTAAGGGCTCAAAAGGAAGCCATAGAATTCATAGAGTGGGCAATTTCACAATCGGCAGATAAGAAAGGAGATGACTAATCAATTCTTGAGGTGATTAACGATCTCATCTATCTTGACCTCTCTTTTTTCTCCTGTGCTTCTTGAGGTGATCTCTAGCTTCTTTTGTTCTAAACCTCTTTTCCCAACAATGACTTGAGTGGGCACGCCCAATAAGTCTGCATCTGCAAATTTGACCCCAGCTCTTTCATCTCGATCATCTATCGCAACCTCTATGCCATCTGATCTGAGTTCTTGGTAAATTTTCATTGCTTGATCCATTACATTTGAATCATCTTTGTCATTGAGAACAATAATCAATATCTCAAAAGGTGAAATGGCACTTGGCCATATGATTCCTTTATCATCATGGTTTTGCTCTATTGCAGCTGCTACAATTCTCGAGATACCAATCCCATAACAACCCATATATGGATTGACGTTTTTTCCATTAGAGTCCAATACTTCAAGTTTCATCGCTTCACTATATTTATCACCCAGTTGAAAAATATGACCCACTTCAATGCCTCTTGCATATGTTAATTCTCCACCATTGGGCGCATTTTCACTCTCCAATGTCTCAACATTTGCAGCAAAGTTCTCATCATCACAAAATGCGATTTCATCTTCGCCAGATTCTGCAATCACATGAAATTCATGAGAAACTGAACCGCCAATCTCCCCGCTGGTGGCCTGAACTTTCCTAAAATCAAGCTCCAGTTTTGTGAAAATCTTTTCATACGTTTGGTCCATTTTTTCATATTCTTCTTCAAGAGAATCTTGATTCAAATGAAACGAATAAGCATCTTTCATTAGAAATTCACGTGCCCTCATGACACCAAATCGAGGTCGAATCTCGTCTCTGAATTTTGTTTGAATCTGATAGAAGTTAACAGGTAGCTGTTTATAGCTTTTTACACTTTTTCTGAGAATATCAGTGATGACCTCTTCATGCGTGGGACCATAGCAAAACAGACGTTCATGACGATCGCGAATCTGTAAAAGCAGATCACCATAATCATCCCACCTCTTGGTTTCTTGCCATAACTCTGAAGGTTGTATGGTTGGCATGAGGACCTCAAAAGCACCTGAGTTATCCATTTCCTCTCTGACGGTTTGCTCGATCTTTCTTAAAACTTTTAAACCGAAGGGCATCCAAGTGAATATTCCTGAAGCCAATCTCTTTATGAGCCCCGTTCTCAACATAAGTTGATGCGAGATTAGTTCAGCGTCAGATGGGGCATCTTTAAACGTTTTAATAGGGTAATTCGATAATTTCATACTGAAATAGTAAGTAAAAACCCAAATAAATGCATCAAAACATCAGATATATTGTTAATAGTTTTAAGAAATCCAATTTTTACATGTTACGTGATTTCTTTATAATGTCGCGATGGTCCTAAGAAAAGAAAAAAACAGAGAGAAGGTAAACTTAAAGAAGGGTATATTCATTCTGCCCAACATATTTACCTCAGCCAATCTATTTGCGGGATGTTTTTCAGTTTTTTGCTCGATTGACGGACAGTATGAGATGGCAATCATTTCTATCATTGTCGCTGTTTTTTTAGATGGCTTAGATGGAAAAGTTGCAAGAGCCACGAATGCAGTTTCTGATTTTGGGAAAGATTATGACAGTCTTTGTGATTTGATATCGTTTGGCGTAGCGCCATCAATATTGTTTTATTCTTGGGCAACAAATAATTTCATTTCAGAAATTGACATTAAATTCATATGGCTCCTATCGTTTTTTTATATAGCGACAACAGCACTAAGGCTTGCCAGATTTAATAATCATCTTGTGCTAAAGTCTGAGAATTATTTCTTGGGATTGCCGTCACCAGCCTCTGCAACTTTAGTCACTGTGATGATATGGCAATGCGTGATTCACTCATTTGATGGTTTAAATGCCCTGATTATGATCGCCATTTTTTATTTATTGGCATCAATACTTATGGTCTCAAAGATTAAATACAACAGCTTTAAAGATCTTAGAACACTCAATAGGATGCCATTTAATGGAGCATTATTGATCCCGTTGATATTCATATTAATTATCATGGATGCACCAAATGTTCTCAGCCTGCTATCAATTTTTTACCTTGTTTCCGGACTATTTTTTGCATCATTGGAAGTTTTTAGGAATCAAATCGGTAAAAAAGAAGGCAACGTCTCAGATTAGATTATGTCTATCGGGCTCAAACTGTTTCAATCACTAGGGATTGATACATATCAACTGAGAGATAAACCCAAAGTGCTTAATCAAGATCATGAAAATGATTGGGCATCGATTGAATCTAAAGTAGCCACTTGTAAAAAATGCTCACTGCATAAAGGCCGCAATAATACTGTTTTTGGTGATGGGAATAGAAACGCCGATTGGTTTTTTGTCGGAGAGGCACCTGGCAAGGATGAGGATCTTCAAGGTAAACCATTTGTAGGTAGAGCAGGGCGTTTATTGACTGAGGTCATTTTTTCTTTGGGCTTAACAAGAGACGAAGTCTTCATTGCCAACATTCTTAAATGCAGACCACCGGATAATCGTGACCCCAAACCTGGAGAAGTAGATCAATGTTTTTCTTACCTAGAAAAACAGATTGATCTGGTTCAACCAAAAATCATCATTGCAGTTGGAAGGATCGCAGCTCATTCGCTTCTGGGTTCTGATTTACCAATGGGAAAGTTAAGAGGAAAAATTCATGGTTTTGGATCCAATGAAGTTCCTACTTTGGTGATATATCACCCAGCTTATCTTTTGAGAAGCCCTTCTCAAAAGCATAAAGTGTGGGAAGATCTACAATTAGCAAATGATTTTCTAGAATAATGATTTTTAAAAAGTATAAGAAAGATGCTATTTCATGGGCGCTATATGATTGGGCAAATTCAGCTTTTGCAACCACAGTGATGGCAGGTTTTTTCCCAATATTTTACAAATCTTATTGGGCAAGTGATTTATCAAATCTAGAAAGCACCGCAATGGTAGGGTATGCAAATTCACTATCTGGTTTGATCGTTGTTTTATTGGCGCCAATATTGGGTGCATATGCAGACATAGGCACTAAGAGGAAAAAGCTACTCCTTTTATTTGCTAGCCTTGGGATTCTTTGTACAGCATCATTTTATTTTATCCCTCAAGGTGAATGGATGCTTGCGGCTCTCCTATACGCAATCGCGGCTGTTGGATTTTCAGGAGGGAATGTATTCTATGATTCCCTGATTGTCTCAGTTTCTGATAATGAAAATAGGAATCGTGTCTCAGCACTAGGTTATTCTCTGGGCTATTTGGGTGGTGGATTACTTTTTCTAATCAATGTCATCATGTTTTTGAATCCTCAACTCTTTGGAATAGAAAGCCAATCCAATGCTGTCTTACTCTCTTTCTTTATGGTTGCAGTTTGGTGGGCATTTTTCAGCGTTCCCCTTTTAAGAAATGTAAAAGAGCAAGACTCTGAAAGAGAAAATCCACGATTCTTTCAAGCATTGAAACAATCATTTAATGAGGTTTATCAGACATTAACCGAAGTGAGAAAGTACAAAAATGTGGCGATTTTTCTTCTCGCTTATTGGTTTTATATGGATGGCATTGACACAATTGTAAGGATGGCCACTGCTTATGGTACTGACATAGGATTGGATGCAGCTTCCATGATCACTGCGCTGATTTTGACACAATTTGTTGGCTTTCCATCAACGCTTATTTTTGGATATTTCGCAGATAGACTTGGTTTTAAGAAGATACTTACGATTGGGATCCTCATCTATATATTGATATCAATTTTTGCCAGCAGAATCACAACAGCAGCAGAATTTTATGCAATGGCAATTGTTGTTGGACTAGTCATGGGCGGAGTACAGGCAGTCAGTCGAGCTTATTTCAGTAGTATTATTCCCAAAGATAAAGAGGCTCAATTTTTTGGTTTCTATAATCTAGTCGGTAAATCAGCTGTAGTCGCAGGACCTGCATTGCTTGCTTGGATATCGATGATTTTTAATACACCAAGGGCCGGAATACTGGGTTTACTGGTTTTATTTATTCCTGGCTTGATCTTGCTTTGGATGATTCCAAAAGAAACAAATTCATAGCAAACTAAGCTGTTCCTCAATTCGAGTCTGATCCGATGACAATGCTTTGAACTTCTCCTTAAGTTCATCAACAACTTCTTTGGGAGCTTTTTCAACAAAAGCATCATTTGAGAGTCTATTTTTTACTGATTTAAGATCTTGATTCAGATTCGATAATTTCTTTTGCAATCGAGCTTTTTCTTCCTCAATATCCACGAGGCCTTCGAGTGGAATATATATTTTCATTCCTTTAAGAAGTGCGATGGCAGATTTTGGTAAATCATCCGCTTCTTCTTTATGAATGATTGACTCAACAGATCCCATATTGCTTATAAAAGATTCAAACAATTCCAGTCTTTTAATATCTGAATTAGAAGCATCATCAACAATGATTTTAATCGATTGTTTTGGTGAAATGGTCATTTCAGATCGAATCTGACGAACAGAGGATACAAAACTCTTAAGCCATTCCGTATTGGCAGCAATTTCAGTGTCTGCTTTCCAATTTTTAGAGCTGGGGAAGTCAGCTTTCATAATGCTTCTGTTATTATTCTCTTCACTGAGCGATTGCCATATTTCTTCTGTGATAAAAGGGATCGTTGGATGCAGCATTCTTAGGATTGCATCCAGCATCTTTATTAGATTATTTTTTGTATAGTCTTTTTGTGACTGTTTTATCTCAGGTTCATTGATCAATGCTTTTGATAATTCGATATACCAGTCACAAAAGTCATTCCAAACAAATTCATACATTGCAGTTGCTGCAAGATCAAAACGATATTGACTGAATTGCTTTTCTACCTCATCAATTGTTTCTACAAATTTTGATTGGATCCATTGATCAATGGGATGTCCTTTGGTGTCCTTTATTTCCAATAATTCAAAATCATTGGTGTTCATTTTGATGAATCGAGATGCATTCCAAATTTTGTTGCAAAAGTTTCTATAACCTTCAACTCGTTTAAGGTCGAGTCGAATATCTCTTCCAGTGGATGCCTGAATTGCAAAATTAAATCTCAGTGCATCTGTTCCAAAATCAGGAATTCCATTAGGGAATTCTTTTTTTGTATCGTTGATGATTCTTTTTTCCATTTCAGGCTGCATAAGACCTTGCACTCGTTTATCGAGAAGTTCATCGAGACTGATGCCATCAATTAGATCAATTGGGTCTAGGATATTGCCTTTTGATTTCGACATTTTCTGACCATTTTTATCTTTGATCAGACCATGGATATATATTTCTTTGAAAGGGATCTCATTCATGAATTTAAGACCCATCATCACCATTCTTGCGACCCAAAAGAAAATGATATCAAAACCTGTGACCAGCACATTTGTTGGATAAAATGTTTTTAGATCATATGTCTCATCAGGCCACCCAAGACTTGAGAAAGGCCAAAGGGCAGAAGAGAACCAAGTATCAAGAACATCATCATCCTGAATTAATGCAATTGAATTTTCTATATTG
>LUMP01000297.1_pt1 | contig 17591 bp, 22 predicted proteins | sample 729641 | NCBI WGS metagenome assembly LUMP01 (sample SAMN03860260, study PRJNA289734) | marine metagenome | biome: seawater column; feature: ocean; material: water; isolation source: Red Sea water column Station 12 - depth 47m | place: Saudi Arabia: Red Sea | collected 2011-10-15 | depth 47 m | reverse complement strand
GCCTGGAACGCCTGTAAATGTAAGATAGTATGTAGCTCCTACAATAAGCATCAAAGTTTGCGATATTGAGAATACCGTGTACGATGTCCAAGCCCAGTCAGTGTAGAAGATGTAGTCTCCTGCATTAATTGTTAACAGTGTAGAGTTAACTGCAACTACTACTATGAATAAGTAGTGTGTACATCGTCTTAACCAGACCATATGGAATTGAGGAAAAGGTCTGTATATAAAATTTTAGAGTGTTATGAAGATCGGCAAATTTGACTTAAATTAAAATGAAAAAGAAGTGTCTTGAGGTGGTTTCTGTTTATTTTCCGATGAATAATGCTATCATTATTGTACCGATTGTAACAGCACCTACTACTCCAGCAACGATACCGTTACTGTTTTTGTTGGAACCTTCTTCCATTACTTTAACACAGAAGATGTAACCAATTGCCTCAATGATTGTGAGTACGATGAATGCAAAGTGACCACTTGGTGTTGGATATGCCCAAGGATAATAGAAATATCCTGCTGCAGTTCCAGCAAAAGTTGCTAACCATGCTGCGATAAATGAAATGGTAATCATTCCAGTCATGTTTTCAACGCGTCGTCCAATCATTCGTTCAACGTCAGCGCTTGATGATCCACCAGCGCCGCCAGAACCGAATCCTTTAGGAAGAGTCATTATGGAATTAATGGGATTCAGAATCCTTTTAAATCTTTCTTAAAGTGCTGATTCCATCACGATCAGGTTGACTTAGAAAAATAATAAAAATAGAAAAAAAGTGTGCGTTTGCACGTTTTGTCTATGGGATGCTTCTACTGTACAATTTACCTTCTAAGGCCATCTTGTACATTTCTGCAACATATGGATTCTCACCAGGAGTTTCTGCACCTAGTTCTACGAGTCGAGCATATACTCTGACTACGTATGCTAATGCACCCATGAAAGCCACTACGACTCCCATGTTAAACATCCAGTGATTTGGTACTGCAAAGATCTCCTCTACAAACCAGAAATGCCACATCTCATTGACCCCAATTGTGAACATTGTTGCTAAGTAACCAAGAATGGTCATCTTAAGACCAGTGTTCATTGAATTGTTAGGACCTCTAAGAACAGGTATTTTTCTATCATAGATTGCTGCTGCTCCCCATCCGAGTGGTAATGTAACGAAGTGGGAGTATAGCCACCAGTGTGCTGGTGTAAATGCACTATCTCTGATAGAGGTTTGATGGAGAGAACCATCAACGAAGTTATCTACTTCGACTGATGCTGCAGTTGATCCCATAGCTATGACGATGAGCCAGATTTTCTTTAGTCTCTGGATCTCAACTTCTTTTGGAATTAATGCGGGCATCTGTGCCATGTGTACATATGGGTAAATTCAGGATATAAAGCAAGAGTTCATAATTTCAAGATTTTTCTTCAAAAAATTATCATATATTATTAATTAATTTGAAATAAATTATTTTTAATATATAAAATTTGATAAAAATTACATCATTTTTTTATTGAATTCATTGTATAACATCAATGATTAACATATGAATAACGTCGATCCTCGTCAAGAAGGTAAAACATATAACGATGCAATCTACCTCTCCATTAATAGGGATATAATATGGTCGAACAAAAGATTATCGTATTAGGACTAGCTGTAGTACTTGCACTAGGAACATTAGGATTCAACTGGGTTGAATCTATAATGCCAACTGCAGATGCACACGGTGTCCAAGCACAACTCCAAAGTCGATTCATCAGAATAGAAGATGAAACCTTCAATAGACAATCCCTACAAACTGGCGAAACCTTGACACTTCAAGGAACATTAGTCAGTCTCGTAGAAAGAGACCTTAGAGGATGGTTATCCATTTTCTCAGAGTCAACTAACGCAGGTAACAGATGGGAAATGTTAGCAAGAGACCCACCAGGAAACGTCTTTGACATTCCAGGTAACTCAGTTCTTGAATACTCATTATCTGCTAAAGCACTTGAAGCAGGTGTATACCACGTACACACCCAACTCAACGTAGCTCAAGTTGGTCCAGGACTCGGTCCAGGTCAAACTGTTGTCGTAGAAGGTGAACCAATTATCAAACCAATTCCATATACCAATATTGCATACCAATCAATCATAATTGGTGTCGGATATGTTATTACGTTTGCAACTAGACCTTGGCAAGTTATCTAAACAACCCAACCTTTTTCATTTTATAGATACCACTTACGCTTTGCGTTAAACAATCATGATCTTTTTATTCATAAAAAAATAATAGAAAAAAATGCTAGATTTTAAAATCATAAAATTAGATCTGAATCAAAGTTATTTTTTTGGAGAAGTTGAATTTCGTTCAGATATGTACAAAGTAAATATTCAAAATGAAAGAAGAGGAAAAGTTCTGAAATTACCATTTCCAATAGAGTCAGAAAAAGATAGAATTGTTGTAAGAGTTTCAGGCCCAGAAGGAGTACTATTTGTAGAAGATTATCTACCATACAAAGGGGAATCAGAATGGTTAGAAATAGACTCAAATGAAATTGCATTTTTTCTAGCAGATCATCAAGACCAATTAGATACAATTGAAGTGATGTATGAATAAAAGAAAGGACTTTAAGGAATCTTACTAAAATATTGACAATGAAATGGCCAGGAACTGGAGATCCATATAAGAGAAAAAAAGCAATAAAATTTCTTGTAATTAGTGCAGCTGTAGGGGCTATTGCAGTATTACTTACAACTGTAGGGGTAAATCCAATGATAGCCAAACAAGCACATAATGCATGTATAGATGATATGGAGACAGATTGGAAAATATCATTTACATTTGAAATGATCATGGACGGTCAAAAAGCAGAAGTTCAGCCAAATATCGGAATTTCAGATGAGTGTCAAAGAGCTATATACACACTATCTAATGACGGAACAGTTTATGCAGAATGGAGTGAAAATCCAAATTTTGAATTAGGACATTTCCTATACATTTCCAAGTTTCAAATAAGAGATATGGAAGAATCAAAAACTGAGATTTATGTAAATGATAGATTAGCCGAAAACGGCCTAAAAACACCATTGCAAGATAAGTATCACTACAAAGCAGTATTTACTTCAAAGAATTATGATACATCAAAAGATAAAGACTTCTTGCCACCACTACCAGAGAATTAAATTCGTAATACAGAAAATTCAGACTTTGTGAATTATTGAAATTTTTCACTAGTATTCAAAACTTGATTTTTGAGTTCAAAAGTAGGTAGATGAACTGCCTTGAAGATATTAAAAATAATGAAAAGATGTAAGTGGTAAGTTTACCAGTATTTACCGTTGTCTGGAATAAGACCAATACCTTCTCTTTCAAAGTGTCTGTCTAATTCATCAACCCATCTCTCACGGTTGTCTTTGTATGCCCAGCCGTGTACACGTAACCAAAATGAGATTACTCCAAGAAGGAATATTGTGAACATGATGGTTCCGAAGATGTAAATCATTACATCATAGAATAATGGATCATAGTTTGGTCCTAATTGTCCTGTTAGTGTTGACAGGATACTTAGGAAAGTACCTACGATAGGAATCATAATATTTTTGCACTATTTCTGCGATATATACATTTCTTTTATTCTTACAAAGTACGAGATCAGTATCCACTAAGAGAAAATAATAAAATGAAAAGGAAAAGTGAGGTTTTTTTATCCTCTGCCCATTGCTGCGTATTTACCTGATCTTCCTCTAATGAAGAAAGCTCCTGCAATACCACCGAATACTGCACCTGCAATTACTGCTGCACCAACAACACCATCTGCACTAATGTATGGAGTTCCTGATCCAGCTGCTGGATTTGCTTCAGCAGAAGCAACTCTACGAGATTGAATCTCTAGTGCTTCCTCTAAAGTATATGATCCGGTTTGTCCTTCACTACCAACATTGCCCATGTACTGTGCAAATGCAAGAGAACTTTGTGCTGAAAGTCCGATAGTGAAGACAGCGATTAAGGATGCTGCTAATAGTATTTTTGAATTCATACTTTTTACCTGTCGTTTTTCCTGCCAGTGACTTATTTAACTTTTATTCTAAGTGTCATTTTTAAGAGATAGTTGCGAGATCAGCAAAAGTAACGTTTAATTCTACTTGTAATTGAGCCAAGTCATGGGACGAATGCATACTCATAGACATGGAAAATCACATTCAATTAGACCAGCAACATTACGTGCACCTTCATGGATCACATTAACACCTGCTGAAATTGAAGCACTAGTCATCAAGTATGCCAAAGATGGTTTAACTCCAAGTCAAATTGGAATTAAATTAAGAGATCAACATTCAATTCCATTAATCAAGCCAATTACAAAAAAGAGCATTGGTCAAATTCTAGAAGAAAATGATTTGAAACCAGAAATGCCTGAAGACTTGGAAAATATAGTTAACAAAGCAGTAGGACTTCAAAAACACCTTAAAGAAAACAGAGGAGATAATAGAAATGTCAGATCCCTTGAGTTGATTGAGGCAAAAGTTCACAGATTGTCAGTATATTATAAAAAAATTGAAAGAATTCCAAAAACATGGAAGTATAAATCAGTGGTTGCTCAATTAGAGTAATGACAAAAGAGTTTCAAGAATCATTATCACTATTCAAAGATAAAATTTCAGATTGTATAAAATCCAATAAATCAATTTCAATAACAACACACAATGATTGTGATGGATTAACATCTGGGAGTATTATTACAAAAGCGTTAATCAGAGAAGGAGCAAAATGTACGATTAGGACATCAAAAGAATTTAGTAAAAATGTAATTCAATCACTAAAAACAGATTCAAGAGATTTTCATATTATTACAGATTTAGGAGGTGGTTTTGGAAAAGATTTAGATCAAACTTTAGGAGATAATTGGATAATTTTAGATCATCACCAAATTTCAGATGAAGAAAAGGAAAATCAAAACATCATTAATTCATGGAAATATGGAATTAATGGAGGCCTAGAAATTTGTGCTGGAGGGATGGCATATTATGCTGCAACAGCATTAAATGAAAAGAATTCAGACTTATCTGAAATTGCAGTAGTTTCAGCTTTAGGAGACAGACAAGACAAGGGTGAAAACAAATCTTTTACTGGGAAAAATTTTGATATTGCCAATACTGCAAAAGAATTAGGCTTAGTTGAAATAGATTTGGATTTATTATTAGTTGGAAGAGAAACTAGGCCCATAGCTGAAGCGCTAGCATTTACATCACAACCATTTATCGAAGGATTAACATGGAATAAAGAATCATGTCTATCGCTTCTAAAATCTTCAGGAATTGAGTTAAAAGAAGAGGGCAGATGGAGGGTTCCTTCAGAATTAGACGATGATGAAAAAAAATCATTGGTAGAAACTATAGCAAATTTCTCATCCGAAAAAAATACTTCAGAATTAATGTCTGAATTAATGGGTTACACATACACATTTCCAAAAGAAGACAAAAGAGGTTTTCTAAGAGATGGTAGAGAATATTCAACTATGCTAAATTCATGTGGTAGAATTAACCGTTCAGGTGTTGGAATGGCAATTTGTATGGGAGATAGAAATAAGATTCTAGCAGAAGGGGAAGAAATTCTAACAGATTATAGAAAAATGATTAAAGAATACATGAACGTGTTATCAAATGAACGATGGCGAATTTCAGAAAATGAAAATTGTGTGATGGTCAATGGAGAAGACATTGTTCCAGAAACAATGACAGGAAGTATTTCATCATTAATTGCAGCATCACCAAAAAATGCAGATAAAATAGTAATCCTTAGAACTAGGACAGAAGAAAACACCATAAAATTTTCATCAAGGAAAGCATTTGGTTGTAAATCAAGCATAAATCTTAGTGACTTGATGAAAAATGGCGCTGAGAAATTTGATGGAATAGGAGGAGGACATGATGGTGCAGCAGGTGCAAAAATAACTAAAGACAAATTGGACGAATTTTTGAGATATTTAGAAGTAAATGTCGTTAACATGTCAACTACAAGTAATTCTGAATAACATATCAGAAAAAAAGGCTGAAGCAGTCAAAAAGGCATTAGAGCCAGATAATGTAAATTTTCCAAAAGGATTGAGTCTTTATGTTGAAAATATTGATAGTAAACTAATTTTTAATTTTGAGAGTAAAGAAAACATGAAACAATTAGTAGGCACCGTAGATGAAGTATTAGAACATATCCAGGTTGCATTAAAGGTGATAGAATAATGTTAGATCCCAAATTAATCAAAGAAAAACCACAAGTTATCCAAGATATGCTAAAAGCAAGAGCAGTTGAGTTTGATCTTGAAGGATTAATTGAATCTGATCAAAAAAGACGAGAATTCATAATCAAAACTGATGAACTAAGAAAAAAGAAAAACCAAGTAGCATTAACTATATCAGAAAAAAAGAAAGCTGGAGAAGATATTTCTGGAATCTTAGAAGAAATGAAAAAGGTTTCAGAAGAACTTACAAAATTAGAATTAGAACAAAATAATGTTGAAAAAAAATATCTAAAATTAGCATCATCTATTCCAAATCTTATTCATGAATCAGTGCCAATTGGAAAAGATGATGAATCAAATAAAGAAATTAAAAAATGGGGGGACATTCCAGAATTTGATTTTAAAATTAAAGATCACATAGATATTTCTGAAGATTTAGATTTAGTAGATTTAGAAAGAGCTGCTAAAGTCGCTGGTGCAAGATTTTATTATTTAAAAAATGATTTAGTTAGGTTAAATCAAGCACTAATTAATTTTGGATTAGATTTTCTTAGAGAAAAAGGATATTCAGTTGTTCAACCACCATATATGATTAATAGAGAATCAATGGAAGGAGCAGTAATTGCTGATGATTTTGAAGAAGTAATTTACAAAATTGATAATGAAGATTTGTACATGATTGGAACTTCTGAACATGCAATGGCAGCAATGCATTCAAAAGAGATTATTGAAGGAAAAGATATTCCAAAAAAATATGCAGGTATTAGTCCTTGTTTTAGAAAAGAAGCAGGTGCACATGGAAGAGATCAAAAAGGAATTTTTAGAGTCCATCAATTTGATAAAATTGAACAGTTCATTTTCTCAAAACCTGAGGATTCTTGGAAAGAGCATGAAAAATTATTATCCATCGCAGAAGAATTTTATCAAAAATTAAAAATCCCATACAGAGTGATGCTATTATCCACAGGGGATACAGGAAATATTTCAGCAAAAACATATGATATTGAAGCATGGATGGCTGGACAAAATGCATACAGAGAAATTGTTTCATGTTCAAATTGTCTTGAATATCAAGCAAGAAGATTGAAGATTAGGTTTAGAGATAAAACAAATGATGAAACACAATATGTTCATACTCTCAATAGTACACTAATTGCTACCACAAGAGTTCTAGTAGCAATAATGGAAAATTTTCAAACAAAAGATGGACATATACGAATTCCGGAAGTATTACAAGGATATATGGGCAATCAGAAAGAGATCTAGTGACATACCCTTATATTTTGGATTCAAGGCTCGTTAAGAATTGGCACGTAGAAAAGGTCGTATAAAGGACAAGTGGAGAGAAAAACGTTGGGTAAATGTTAATGCTCCAGATTCATTTAACAATGTCCCATTAGCTTACGTTCCAATTACAGATGACGAAAACGCTTCTGGTAGAGTAGTAGAAGTAACATTATTTGATATTCTCAAAGGAGATCCATCTCAACATCAATACAAAATCTATTTCCAAATTGATAAAGTAGATGGAGATAATGCTTCTACAATTTTTAAGAGATTTGAGTATTCAAAAGAATTTTTGAGAAGTCTAGTTAGAAGAGGTTCTTCAAAAATAAATTTCATTATTGATATCAAAACAAAAGATGGATATGTTTTCAGAATTAAGATAATTGCTTTAACATACAGACCACTAAATACATCAAGAAAACATGCACTAAGAATTATTGCAAGAGATGTAATTAACAAAACAGTACCTGAAATGACAATAGAGCAATTTGTTCAAGCCACTTGTTATAGTAAGATCAATTCAGACATAATGGCAGCATTCAAACGAGTAATCAAAGTTAGACATGTAGGTCTTGAAAAAGTTAAATTAATCAGAACTGCAGATAAAGAAACTAAATTACTTGAAGCATAAGTAGTTAAAACATCTGTTTATAATTATGAACAATAAGTTAGAGATTACAATTGACATGATTGTTCATGCAACTGAAGATATTTCAAAAATTACAGAACCTTTTATGGAGATATTTGATATTGAAGAAGAGAGTTTTAGCAAAACAGAAACTACAGGTTATTTTGACAATCCAATCATCATGTTAAATACAAAACTTGTTAAAAAACAGGCAAAAATATTTTTGAAAAAATTTTTGGGTTTACTTTCTGAACCCCAAATTAATCAATTAATTGAAGAAATAGAAGAAAGAACAGAAGATTCAAAATTTCATTTGAGATTAGATAAACAAGAATTTGTTCAAGGTATACTAGAATTCAGTCAAAAAGATACAATCAAGATTAAAATTCATACTCCAGTATATAACAAAAAAAATACTCATGAGGTTTTTTCAGAGTTATTTCATAGTCATCTAGATTAAATAGGAATAGATCGATTAATCAATTTGGGAATGAGGAAATAACAGCCGCTCCAGTCTGAGCTAACGCTTTGAAGACGCCGCGACGAACCGACCCCAAAATTAATTAAATTATGTTGAAAGAAATTTTATTTTTGTAACATGGTTTATTATAAATACGGATGAACAAGTTATGATATCATGGCAGATTATGATGTAATCATAGCAGGAGGCGGTTTAGCAGGCACTATTACAGCACAATCTATAGCACATTATTCAAATCAAAATCTAAAAATTCTTGTTGTTGACAGAAACCCAGAAACTCTACCAGGTAGAAAAGGATTAGCAGGATGGGTATGTGGAGATGCATGTTCAAAAGAAGCAGTAGATTTCATGTCAGAAAGAATTAAGGTTCAATGGACAGACCCAGAAATTGAACATGATGTAAAAGGTGTAATGGCATTTTCACCAGATAAAGAAACAGCAATTCCATTTGATGGTGATGGATTCATGTTAAATCGTACAGAATTACCAAGAATCCAAAATGAAAGATGTAAAAAAATGGGAATTGAATTTGATTATGAAATTGGTTTAACAGGTTTAATTTATGATGGTCAACAAGTTATTGGAGTTCAAGGAGTAGATAATAAGACAAAACAACCTTACAAAAAAACATCAAAATTAGTTGTTGATGCAACAGGTGTAACATCTATTCTAAGAAATGGACTTCAAAATTCAACTAAAGTTGAAAAGAAAATCAACATCGAAGATTTAGAAATAACTGGAAGATACATAATGGATTTCGAACCAGGACAAAAAGATCTTACAGAATTTGATCCAGACTATTGTATAATTCATTTAGATCAAGATATTGCTCCAGGAGGATATGGATGGGTATTTCCAAAATCTGAAACTAAAGTTAACATTGGTTTAGGTGTTGAAAAAGCATTTTTAGAAAAAAGAAACAAAAGATTAGGTAAAAAAGATAATGTTGAATCATTGATGAAAGAGTATCTTCAAAGAAATACAGTTATTCAAAATGCAAAACTTTCTGAAGATCCTACAGATACTTTAGGAGGCAATAATTCAGGAATTTTCCAAGTTTCAGTAAGAAGACAAAATGAATGCATGGTTTCAGGAGGATATATGATGGTTGGAGATGCAGCATGGATGCCAAAACCAATTGATGCAGGAGGAATTGGACCAGCATTAATTGCAGGAACAATTCTTGGAAACAATGTAGCTAAAGCACTAGAAGCAAATGATACATCTGAAGCATCACTATGGCAATATAACTTAGATTTCATCAAAGAGTACGGATACAAAACAGCAGGACTTGAACTTTTTAGAAGATTAGTTCAACAAATGAATAATGAACAAATCAGTTATGGTATGAAACATTTCTTAGGAAATTTAGATGTTGAAGCAATTAGTAAAGGTGAGCATCCAGACTTTTCAGGATTAGGTAAAGTTGGAATGATAATTAGAGGAGCATTAAATCAAACAGTTGCAAAAGGACTCAAGTATACATCTTCAGAAAATCAGTGGTTAGTTGAACATTACAATAATTATCCAACAGATCCATCAGGATTTGAGCAATGGCATAAAGAATTACATCAAAGGTTAGATGCATCATTTGCCAAAATTGAAGCATTTGGAAAATAGATCCAACATTAAATATCGTTAGAATTAAGGAAAAAAAGCCTTGGAAGAAATTCAATATCTAGATTGGAATAATTAGATTAGATGAAGCGTTAGATGATAGAAGACAAATTGTGTTAAAAGAATCAACAGGAGAAGTAGTTAAAGCAAAAGAGAACTGGTTTGTAATTGCAACTATTAATCCATTGACACATAGTGGAACAAAAGAACTTCCACCACAAATTCTAAGTAGATTCCCAGTCCGAATTAAATTAGAATACCCACCAGAAGAAGTTGAATTAGATATTGTTAAAAAACATATTTCAGGTAATCATGATTCGGAAATAGTTCAAGCCATAAAATTGGCAAATACATTGAGACAAGCTGCAGCAGTGGAAGAATTATTTTATTCACCTAGTTTAAGAGAAACTATTGCATTTGCAAAATTATTAGATAATCAAATGTCACCAAAAGAAGCTGCAAACATTGTTTTTGGAAATGTATACACACAATGGGGAAATATTGAATATCAAAAAGTTAGTGACATCATCACTTCAATGTTTGGAAGCTAAATGCAATCAATTCAATTACAAAATGATTCTTTAGTAGAAATAGCAACTTTTCTAATTAGAAGATGGTCTGAAGAAGAAAATATTACAATTGAGATTTCAGATAATCTACAAACTAAAACAAGGCTAAAAGAAAAAAAAGTTATCTTAACACCTTTAGAAAAACTGATAGGTAGTGATTTTCAAAAATACAGACAATTTAGAACTTCATCATGGTATGAAGCTATGAAAATAAAATATTCTGAAAAAATTCTTAGTGACGATCATGCTTTTGGATTTATACTAAATGCAATGGAAACCAAAAGAGTTGAGCAATTAGGAAGAAAAATTTGGAAAGGAATGGATGAAGAAATAATTTTTAACTATTCATATATGCTTGTTTCAAGACCACAACTTCATACAGTTTATGGAAAAGCAAGAATTGTAGAGGCATTTTATCAATATTTCATGTTTGGTGCAATCAAAGGTGAGATTCAAGAAAGTCACTTTGAAAAAATCAAAAAGGCATCAGTGTTTGCAAAAAAAATTGTAATTGAATCAATACAAAATAATCAAAAAACTAGTTGGATTGAAAAAAATGTAGCTGAGATAATCAAAATTTTAGATATTGATTCGTTATTAACAATTCCAATATCAGTTGCATTTATGAAAGCAGGAATGGCATTATCTGAAGAAGAACTAAAAAAAGTGTTAAAAATTATTGCAAAAAATAAAGAAGGTGATTTTGGAAAAATAGATACATCATCAGTTGTGAAAGGAGATAATGTTTATGATGAATACAAAGTGTTGATTGAAGAAAATAAGAAAAATGAAAACAAAGGGTTAACAACAGAATCAGTAGGTATTCAAGTTCCATCAACAAAAAATGTTGATGAAACAGCAATCTATGACATGAGTTTGATAAATGGATTAAAAATGAAATTCAAAGAATGGAAATCAGGTTGGAAGGAACAGCATTTAAGATCAGGTGATGAATTTGATGATGAAAATTTTATTGAAGGAAATGAACCATTTTTTACAGATATTAAAAAATCAATTAAAACAAAAATCATTATCTTGTTAGATCATTCATCAAGTATCTCATCAGACGCAATTGAATATAAAAAAGCAACAATTGCATTATGTGAAGTTTTAGCATTTCTTAGAGTAAAATTTGCAGTATATGCGTTTAGTACTGAAAATAGATCAGTAGTTTGTTGGTCAGTAAAAGAAGAAAATATGAAATGGAATAACATTACTGCAAAAAGATTAGCACAAATTGTTGCAAATGGGTCAACACCATTAGCAGAAGTATATGATAAGATGTTTCCAACACTTCAAGCAAAACAACCAAATATTTTTCTGACATTAACTGATGGAGAACCATCTGATTCAAACGCAGTAAGAAAAATGACAAAATCACTTAAAGGAATAGGAATTACTATGGTTGCCTTAGGATTAGGTCCAAATACGGTTAGAGCTACAACAATTGCAAATAATCTTAAACATTTAGGATATGATAAAACTATGGCAGTAAGTCGACTTAGGGACATTCCAAATAAAGTGATTAATCTACTAGATGTATAAATTCACGAAGTAAGAATGTGGAATAAGTCAATAAAACATATCAGATATTTTATATGACCTTGTAAAATTTCAAAAACAGAGAGAAAATTGGAAGAGAATCAGGATAACAATATTGACCAAGTTCTTCTTGAGCGATTTGAGACAGAAATTTGGAATAAAGTACCTCATTTAGAGAATAATCAAGAAGGTGCAAAAATTGTCAATGCAACACCTCTAGTAGACATAACTGCAGATTTTAAGGAATGTGCTAAAAAAATTTACAATCTAGACCTCTCAAATTCAGAACTACAAATTTACGGAAAATTAGATTCAACATTACTTACTGGTTCTATCAAAGTTAGACCAGCTGCAAATATCATTCATGAAGCAATTAGTACTGGAAAAATAAAAAGCGGTCAGACAGTTATTGAAGCAACATCAGGTAATTTTGGAATTGCATTAGGAATGTTATCAAAACTTGGTTTACAAGTTGTAACAATTGTTTCAAGAAAATTACAAGAGGGTGTATTTCATGAGTTGAGAAATATGGGAATTAAAATCATGGATTTGGAAATGGATATTTGTCCAGCTCCTGGAATGGAAGGAAAAAAAGATGAATTAGTTGCAAAAGCAACAGCTGCAAATGTTCGTTCACAATTAACTCAATTAGGATTTGATCCAAGCATATTTGACAATTCAATTACAGAAATTGAAGCACTGTTAGGTAAACAAGATATTATCAATTTAGCAAAATTGCTTTCAAAAAAATACAATTGTTTTTGTCCAGAACAATACGATAATGATTTGAATGTAAATGCACATAGAACAATTACTGGAGCTGAAATAGATCAACAACTTCACGAAGATGGAAATTCTTTAGATGAATTTAATATTCTATGTACATTTGGTACAGGTGGAACATCAGGAGGATTAAGCAGATACATTTCTGAAAAATATAATAAAAAAGGTGTTCATGTAATTTTCCCACCCGGAGGTCAAGATGTTGCAGGAATTAGAACACATAACAATGCTGATGGTCTAAAATATTATCAGCCAGAAAAATATGCAGGTGAATATGAAGTTGATTTTGAAAAAGCTAAACCACTATTGAAATTCTTTGTAGAGAAAGGACACGATATTGGTGAAAGCAGTGCATTAGAATTATACGCAACTTTACAACTTGTCAGTGCAAATAAAGGAAACAAGTTTGTAGTAATGATTTGTGATGGAATTGAGAAATATAGAAAGAATTTGGAAAAAATTGGAAAAATTCAGCCACCAGGACAAGTTTCACAAGAAGAAGTAGCCTCAAATGCTGCAGATTATGATAAAGTAATTTGGATACACACACAATATACACCTCAAGAAGGAGGAATTGAATTACTTGCAAAATCTTTAGGTATTGATAAAAGTAAAATTGTTATTCCTAATGCACGAACTGCACAACAACTATTATCAGGACAAGGAATTCCAGATGAAATAAACAATTCAATTCAAGAATCAAAAGGTAAAGCACTAATGGTCTGTATGGCAGGAAGAACTTCATTAATGGCAGCAAATGTGTTAGCTGAAAAAGGAATTGTTACAGATAGTTTGATTGGAGGAATTACAGAATTGCCTGATGCAAGAAACAGTCAACTTTCAGAGTTAGTAAAACAAGCATCACAATTTTAAATAATTAAAATAATTACTCTAATCAATTATGAAATGTCTTTCAATTTGTCAACCATTTGCAAATTTAATAATTGAAAATAAGAAAACAATAGAATTAAGAAAATGGAATACTAATTTTCGAGGAGTTTTTTTAATACATGCTCCAATTAAGATTAGAAAAGAAGATTGTAAGAGATTAAAAATCAATGAAAATTTTACAACAGGTGCAATAATAGGTAAAGCAGAACTTGTTGATGTAAAAAAATATGATCTTTTAAAAGAAATTAAAATGGATCAAGAAAAACATTTTTCATCAAAAAATTTTCAAAATATAACATATGGTTTTATTTTAAAAAATGCCAAACCATTTAGAATTCCAATTCCTTGCAAAGGTAAATTAAGATTTTTTGATATAGAATTACCTAAAATGAAAATTAAAGAAAATAAAATAGTCAATGATATGATTGAAGAAGAATTTACATATCAATGGGTTGGGCATCATTAAAAAATCAAATAAAACATCACTAGTATATATAAGGAAGTATATAAAGAACCACGCATGCCAGAGACAAAACCAATTGTTAGCGTAGTCAATGTAGTAGCATCAGCCTCTGTTGAACAAAAAATGGACTTGGATGAAATAACAAAAAAATTTCCAGAAACAGAATATAATCCCGAACAATTTCCAGGACTGGTATTTAGATTAGAAAAACCAAAAACAGCGACTTTGATTTTTAGAACAGGAAAAATGGTATGTACAGGAGCTAAATCAGAGGAATTAGCAATTGCAGCTGTTAATACAGTTGTTCAAAAATTAAGAAAAGCAAAGATTAAGATCAAAAAAGATGCAATTATTTCTGTACAAAATATTGTCTCTTCAATTAGTCTCGGCGGTAAAATTCATTTGGAAAGATCAGCTAAGACATTGCCAAGAAGCATGTACGAACCTGAACAATTCCCAGGTTTGATTCACAGAATGCTTGACCCAAAAACAGTCATCTTGATTTTTGCATCAGGAAAACTTGTTTGTGTTGGTGCAAAACTTGAGAAAGAAATTCACCGTTCAGTTCATCAAATCCACAGTCTATTAGAAGAAAAAGACTTGATGGTTTACGATTAAACTAGAAATTATTTATTCAATTTTTAACGGAATATCTATACTACCAAAACTTTCGTTTACTCTAAAATTATAGCTCTTTGAAGGATCATATTGAAATTGATTTCCACCATATCCAATATTTGGTCCAAACATCATATTGAAGATAACTGAAGTACCAGGATTTATTGGAATTTGACCAGATACAAAATCCATACCAGCATATTTGAATGCCTTTGAACCATCCCAAACATCATAATTACAGATAGCTGGACCTGTACACTTTAATGAAATTACTTCATTCGAAGTATTTTCAGCTAAAATTCTTAATCTCAACATTGCCTGGCCAGAAGAACTGATTTCAAACTCATTTCCAAAATTTCCAATTCCAGGATAATAGTAAGTTATTGGACCTACACCGTATTCATTTGAAGATTTTTTAAATTCTATAAATTCAAGATTTTATTCCAGTTTTTACAAGATGTGTAATTCCACTTAGAAAATCAGATTCGGTGATTTGACCATCAGCCCACCAACCTGCATTATTTTTTACCCAAGCAGGAATTTTATCGCTTTTTTCTGTAGATGAAGTTTCATTTATTTCAAGAATCTTTTCTTTGATTAAAAATTGAATACCTTGAATGAAAGCATCATCATCAATGTCATCATTTGCCCACCAACCTGCATTATTTTTAATCCATGATGGAACTTTTTCAACAGATGAAGACATACGGTATTTTGGATCTATATTATCAAGTAATGACTGCATATTTTGACCAGATATTTTTACAATTGCAGCTGAAAATATTTCAGATGTTGAACCATCTGGCATTGTAAAATCAACATATTTTGCATATACAGTATCACCAGGCATTGAAACCAATCTATTTTTTACAGTGTCACCAGAATCAGCAACAAAAACACGACCTTTGAAAATACCACTATAAACTCCTGTTTCTACAACTTGAATTTCAAGACCATCAGGAGAAGAGTCTGACCATACAGAGATTGTAAATTTATCAGCAAAATTAGGATATTCTTTTTTATTCATATCATTATCATGTACGTAAATATCGACAAAGGAATTAGGAGAAATAATTTCTTGTTTCCAATACATTGTACCAATGTTTGATGATTCAGCAAAAGCCACAGGAATTGAAAAAGCTAGTAACGGGACTATTAAAAACAAAATATTCATAAAATTTTTTTTCTTTTTAATTATATAAAATGTGGAACTAGTTAGCAATAGTGCTAACTAAATAAAAATAAAATAAGAAAAAGAGTCTTATTCTAAGTCTAGGTGAACATCCAATTTACCAAATGGTTCATTGATTCTGAAAGTATATGATTTTGAAGAATCATATTCAAATTCAGTTCCTCCATATCCAATATTTGGACCAAATAGAATATTGAATTCCTTGGCCGTTCCAGGATTTAGATTTATTTGTCCACTAGTGAAATCCATACCAGAATACTTGAATGATTTGGAACCATCCCAAACATCATAACTACAGATAGCTGGACTTGTACAGTTCAAACTTACAATACCATTGGAAGTGTTTTCTGCCAACATTCGAATACTCAAAATTGGTTGTCCAGTTGGACTAATTTCAAATGTATTGCCTTCAGAATTTACTCCAAACCACCAGTAGTTAACTGGTCCAACTTGCATTAATTCAGCACCAGTTTTGTATGAATGAACTAGAATTTCTTGTTTAATTGGTTTTTCACAATCAATTCTCTTGTATGCTTTCACAATTTCTGAACATTTTTCTAGTTCAGCTTCAAGTGCAGCAAGTACTGAATCATCACTTGTTGAAACAGAGGATACAGATTGTTCAGATTCTTGTACTTGTGTAATACTCATGATTCCTTCTTTGATCAAGAATTGAATTCCTTGAACAAATGAATCGTCATCAATTGTTCCTTCTGCCCACCATCCTGCATTGTTTTTTACCCAAGATGGAACTTCTGCATATACAGATGATACACTTGAGCCAACAAGCAAGAGTACAGCAATTGTAGAAATTGCGGTAATGAGAGTTTTCATTAATCAGGAATTGCGGTAATTATATTTAAAATGGTGCCAAATCAGTTTCTAGTGCTAACAAATTTTGTAAAAAACGTCAAAAAACATAGTGCCAAATCAAAATGAAGTAGGAGGTCTTTATATGCAAATCGAAGACCAAGGACGTAGTATGACGAAATTAGTACAAAATAGGGGATTTATCTAATTGATGCAAAATCACCATAAAGAACTGACACAAGAAGAGATCAAAGAATATGTTTTTGAAAGATTTGAAAATGTAAAAAAAAGTAACAAGGCAAAAAATTTAGTAGAATTTCAAACTATGAATAAATTTTTGATAATGGCGCATAGTCAAGAACAATTAAAAATTTTAGGAAGAATTGTTGCTAGTAATAAAAAAACTAAATTCTCAGATATGTTATTAGATTATGAAAAAAATCTTAATCTTTGTTTAGAACATCAACCAACAACGAAAACACACAGTAATGTAATTATGCAC
>LUMP01000291.1_pt1 | contig 17604 bp, 17 predicted proteins | sample 729641 | NCBI WGS metagenome assembly LUMP01 (sample SAMN03860260, study PRJNA289734) | marine metagenome | biome: seawater column; feature: ocean; material: water; isolation source: Red Sea water column Station 12 - depth 47m | place: Saudi Arabia: Red Sea | collected 2011-10-15 | depth 47 m | reverse complement strand
GGGGTCGGTGGTCACGCAGGGAAACTATTGTTTGGTGAAATACAGGGAACTAATGTAGTAGTCATGCAGGGTAGAGCTCATTACTATGAGCATGGTAAAGCTGATATTATGGCTGTTGCTATTGAAGTATTAAATGCGATTGGTTGTAAAAGTTTGGTTTTAACAAATGCTGCTGGAAGCACTTTAGAAGAGTCGCCACCTGGTAGTGTCATGCTAATTACAGATCATATCAATATGACTGGAATATCCCCTCTATTTGGAGCTGATGGTAACGAGCGATTCGTCAATATGGTCAATGCTTATGACCCAAAACTGAGTAATGATATGAGAGAAGCTGCAAAAGCTAACAATATCACCTTACATGAGGGTGTCTATGCTTGGTTCAGTGGACCTCAATTTGAAACACCTGCTGAGATTAGAGCTGTAAAAATACTTGGTGCCGATGCAGTAGGAATGTCAACTGTACCTGAAGTCATTTTAGCTCGCCATCAAGGTATGCCAGTTTGTGCACTCTCAGTCATTACAAATTATGCTGCGGGTATGAGCGAAACCGATATTAGTCATGAACAGACTATTGCTTATGCAAGTAAAGCTGCAGATACTGTAGAGAAATTATTAAATTCTTATCTAAAAAACTATTAAAATCAATTAGTTAGGAATATTATGAATACAAATAAAAATTCATCAAATAATAAAACATTAGAGAAAGATAAGAAAATTCTTAATCTTATTCCCTCTGATGACTCGGAAAACACTCCGACTGATGCGAGAAATCCTGGCATAGATTTCAGTCTTGACCTTATTTCGGGCATTTCTGTGAACCGAAGTGGTGTTGAAAGAAGATGTAACAGTTATGGGCCAAGGCGAAGCATTAAAAAAGATAAGCAAGCTGCTTGGTTACTAAAAGCTATTACTTTAATTGACTTAACCACTCTTTCAGGTGACGATACAGTTGCACGGGTAAGAAGACTCTGCAGTAAGGCAAGGCAACCTATAAGCATCAATCTTGAAAGGGAGCTAGGTGTTGAATCTTTAAATTTAAGCGTTGCAGCTGTTTGCGTATATCACGATATGCTAAGCGCTGCGAATGAATCTCTAAAAGACACTTCAATTAATCTTGCTGCAGTCTCAACTGGTTTCCCAGCGGGATTATCTCCACTATCACTGAGGCTTCAAGAAATTGAGTATTCTGTAGAATCTGGTGCAAACGAAATTGACATAGTTATTAGTAGAAGACATGTCTTAGAAGGGAACTGGAAAGCGCTCTACGATGAGGTCAAAATGTTTAGAGAAAAATGTGGGGATGCGCACATGAAAACTATATTAGCTACTGGAGAATTAGGGAACCTAACAAACATTGCAAAAGCTTCCCAAATTTGTATGATGGCTGGTGCAGATTTTATTAAGACATCGACTGGAAAAGAGCCAGTCAACGCCACCCTTCCTGTGAGCCTTGTTATGGTCAGAATGATTAGAGATTACTATAATAAAACTGGTATTGCTGTAGGTTTTAAAGCTGCAGGTGGTATTAGTGATACCAAGACAGCACTTTTATATATGACTATGATTAAAGAGGAGCTGGGCCGCCGTTGGTTAGAGCCTGATCTATTTAGATTTGGCGCCTCGAGTCTACTTGGAGATATTGAACGACAACTAGATCACTACTCAACAGGCTTCTACTCTTCTTCATATCGTCATCCCATTGCATAGGATTTAATTATGACAGTTCTAAAATCTTTTGATAATCTTGAATATAGCGAAGCATTTGAAAGCAACAAAGAGGCTAATGAATGGCTTGAAAAAAATAATCGAAGATTTGGTCAGCTTATTAATGGTCAATTTATTTCAAATAAAAACTCTAAACTGATTCCCTCCTTTGATCCTTCAAATGGGGAGCTTTTAGCAAATATTGAAGTAGCTAACTCTAGCCAACTAGATTTAGCTGTCAACTCAGCAAGAAAAGCACAAACTGCTTGGGAGAAGTCAGGGGGTCATAAGCGAGCTAAAGTACTTTACGCTCTTGCACGTTTAATTCAAAAACACTCAAGACTCATTTCTGTTCTTGAGTCTCTTGACAATGGAAAACCAATAAGAGAGAGTCGTGACATTGATATACCTTTAGCGATAAGGCATTTTTATCATCATGCAGGCTGGGCTCAGCTTCAAGAAAAAGAGTTTTCAGGTTATAAAGCTATTGGTGTTGTGGCACAAATTGTTCCTTGGAACTTTCCACTACTTATGCTTTCTTGGAAGATTGCACCTGCACTAGCTATGGGAAATACGATTGTTTTTAAAGCCGCCGAACAAACGCCATTAACCGCAATGTTTTTTGCTCAACTTTGTGAGGAGGCAGGTCTCCCGCCAGGCGTCATCAACATGGTTAATGGTGATGGAGTGATTGGTGCAGAGCTTGCAGCGCATAAAGGGGTCGATAAAGTTGCATTTACTGGCTCAACAGCTGTTGGCAGATCGATCAGAGAGAGTACAGCGGGTCAAGGTAAAAAACTAACTCTTGAGCTTGGAGGCAAGTCAGCATTCATTGTGTTTGAGGATGCAGATCTTGATGCAGCAGTAGAGGGATTAGTTGACTCAATTTGGTTTAACCAAGGTGAGGTTTGCTGTGCTGGTTCAAGATTGTTAGTTCAGGCTGAGGTTGCTGATGAGCTTCATCAAAAAATTAAACAGAGAATTAAATCACTTCGTCTTGGATCGTCGCTCGATAAGTCAACTGATATAGGCAGTCTTGTGAGTCAAACCCAGTTCAATAGAGTAAGCTCAATGGTCGATTCTGGTTTAAACCATGGAGGTGTAATTTATCAATCCTGCGATTTGGATCCAGAAGGAAATTTCTATCCGCCTACTCTCATTACAGATGTTGAATCAAGCCACCCACTTGTTCAAGAAGAAATTTTTGGCCCAGTACTTGTTTCAATGACATTTAGAACTCAATCTGAAGCAGTTAAGCTGGCAAATAATAGTCGGTATGGTCTTGCAGCTAGTGTTTGGAGTGAAAATATAAATCGTGCTATGGATGTCGCTCCAAAAGTAAAGGCTGGCGTCATCTGGATTAACTGTCATAATCAGTTTGATGCATCATGCGGTTTTGGAGGGGTTAAGGAATCTGGATTTGGCAGAGAAGGTGGAAAGGAAGGGCTATTTGAATATCTCAAACCCTTAGGCTTGAAACCTGCGTCTAAACCTCAATCTAAACCAATGAAAGCTAAAGAAGTAGTCATTGACCGCACACTCAAGCTTTATATCGGAGGCAAGCAAGTAAGGCCTGATGGTGGCCATAGTATTGAAACGTTTAATTCTGATGGCTCTCACGCGTCTTATGTAGGCTCTGGAAACAGGAAAGATATTCGAAACGCAGTAAGCGCAGCCTCTAAGGCCTTGTCATGGGGATCACTGAGTGGTCATGGTCGAGCTCAAATCATCTATTTCATTGCAGAAAACTTATCCGTAAGAGAGTCTGAATGGACTGAGCGCTTAACTTCTCTATGTGGTGTCACAAAAAAACAAGCTAAGGCCGAGTTTGATGAGAGCATCTGCCGATTGTTTAGTTATGCCGCATGGGCCGACAAATATGATGGTGCAGTTCATAGCGCTCCATACAGAGGGGTTACTATGGCTCTCCCTGAACCTATAGGAGTTCTTGCTCAAATTGCTCCAGAGGATTCTCCTTTACTATCAACCATTTCATTGATTGCTCCAGCTATTGCAATGGGAAATCGAGTTGTACTAATACCAAGCCAAAAATATGCCAGCGTTGCATTAGAACTCGTTCAGACTTTTGAAACTTCAGATGTCCCTGCTGGTGTGATTAATATAGTAAGCGGCGATAAGCAAACACTATCAGAGCAGCTCGCAGGTCATGCTGAAGTCGATGCAATTTGGTGCTGGGCTGAACATGAAGTGTTGTCCTTAATAGAATCAATAAGCGCGAATGATTTAAAGCGCCTATGGGCTAATGCTGATGGAGATAGAGACTGGACAGACCCTTTGCAGGGTGAAGGTCTTGAATTTCTTAGAAATGCGACAGAAGTTAAAAATATTTGGACGCCATACGGTGACTAGTTAAGAATGAGTGATCAATTCTTACCTCAAGAAATCATCAGAAAAAAACGTGATGGAATCTCGTTGAGTAATCCCGAAATTGGGTTTATGGTCGAAGGCATTTCTGATGGTAGCCTGACAGATGCTCAATTAGGAGCCTTTGCTATGGCCGTCTTTAAATGCGGCATGTCTATGGATGAGAGAGTCAATTTGACAAGACACATGATGAACTCAGGTGAGACCTTAAACTGGGATCAGCTTGATCTTGATGGCCCTGTTGTTGATAAGCATTCGACAGGTGGAGTTGGAGATAAAATTAGCTTAATGCTTGCACCAATCGTGGCCTCGTGTGGGGGTTATGTCCCAATGATCTCAGGTCGAGGGCTTGGTCATACTGGAGGAACACTTGACAAACTTGAGAGTATTCCTGGTTATGATGGCTCCCCAAATAACTCAAAATTTCAGTCTCTTGTCAAAAAAGTAGGATGTGCAATTATCGGTCAAACTGCAAAACTAGCTCCAGCTGATCAACGCTTCTATGCTACTCGGGATGTTACAGCTACTGTAGAATCGATTGACTTAATTACTGCTTCAATTTTGTCCAAGAAACTGGCATCTGGGCTTGATGCTCTTGTCATGGATATTAAAACGGGTAATGGTGCGTTTGCTGCAGACTATAAAATGGCACAAGAGTTGGCTCAAAGTATAGCCAATGTTTCTAGTAATTCTGGCGTTCCTACAAGCTGTTTAATTACAGATATGAACGAAGTACTTGGGCATAGTGTTGGAAATGCGGTCGAAGTAACTGAGTGTATTGATTTCCTAAAAAACCCTAAAAATGCTGATCAAAGACTTTTAGAGCTAACTATTGAGCTATCAGCCTACATGCTTCAATTGAGTAGCTTGGAGTCAGATTTAGATTCTGCAAGAAACAAATCTCATAAGGCTCTAGAGTCTGGTGAAGCTGCCTCAATTTTTGGGAAAATGATTAGTGAGCTTGGAGGCCCATCTGATTTGATAGAGCATCCTCAAAAACACTTAAAAGCGATGCCAGTTATTGGCGCTATCCAATCTAATTCATCTGGGTACATCTCAGATATTGATGCCAGAGCAATTGGACTTAGCATGATTCATTTAAAAGCTGGTAGAACAAAGTCAAGCGATCCAATTGATCATGGTGTTGGTCTCAGTAAAGTTGCAAGTAAAGGGCAATGGCTTGATCAGGGCGAGACTCTTGCAATAGCACATTGTCGAGACCAAAAACAGCTAGATTTTCTTCAATCTGAGATCCCTAAACTTATTCAAGTCAACAAGAATAAACCCGAGGCTTCGAGTTTAATAAAAGAAGTGCTTACTTCAAATGGAGATCTAAAGCGATGAAAAAGGCAATCATTTTGGTATTAGATTCACTTGGTCTGGGTTCAAGCGATGATGCCAGCCTTTATGGAGATAAAGGCTCCGATACTTTAGGTCATATCATTGAGGAATGTGACTTAGGCAAAGCCAATAGTAAAAAACGAAATGGACCCTTAAAAATTCCAAATTTACTTAGATGGGGACTTGGAGAAGCCGCCATAGAAAGTCGAGGACAGTCTCTTCCAATTGACAGAGTTGAGCCTGAAGGCGCTTATGGCTTTGCTAAGGAACTAAGTGCTGGAAAAGATACTCCAAGTGGGCATTGGGAAATCTGCGGTCTCCCCGTCCCATTTGAGTGGGGGACCTTTCCAAAAGTTGATAACTGTTTTCCTGAGAGTCTAATTAATGACCTTATGAAACAAGGAAATATTCTTGGAACACTTGCTAATAAGCATGCCTCAGGTACTCAAGTTATTGAAGAATTTGGAGACGAACATATTGAATCAGGATTTCCAATTTGTTACACCTCAGCAGACTCTGTATTTCAAATCGCAGCTCACGAAGAACACTTCGGTCTCGAAAGACTCTATGAGCTCTGTAAAGTCGCCAAGAGATTGGTAGATCCATTAAATATAACAAGAGTAATTGCAAGACCCTTCGTAGGGAACTCCAAGGATGGCTTCAAGAGGACGTCCAATCGTAAAGATTTAACAACACCTCCGAATAAACCTACCCTTCTTGACAACATCCAGGAAGCAAATGGCCAGGTTGTTTCTGTTGGCAAGATTGGTGATATATTTTCAAATCAAGGTGTTACTTATACTGTCAAAGGGCCAAATAAACCGCTGACCATGGTTGCGACCCAACTTGGCCAGGGAGTGATCACACCCGTGAGCACGTTCCTGTCGTTTTTTATGGAAAATCTATTAAAGCACAAAATTTAGGCAAAAGAGATACCTTTGCAGATATGGGGCAAACTATTGCCGCCCATCTTCAAATAAAACCTCTTGCCCATGGTAAACCTTGCGAGATACATTAAATGCAAGAGCTTATCCAAAAACTTCCAAAGATTGAGCTTCATAGTCATCTTGAGGGAACTATTAAGCCTGATGTTGCACAAGAGATTGCTAGACGCAACTCTGTCTCACTAGACAAAGACCTATTTCTTAACGATGGTAGCTATGCTTGGCATGATTTTGCTGATTTTTTAACAGCTTATGATAGCGTGAGCTCATGCCTAAGATCGGGCAAAGACTATAAAGATATTACCTATGAATATCTTAAAGAGTGCGCCAAAGAAAACGTAATCTATGCCGAGACCTTTATTTCACCAGACCACGCTTCAGAGTGTGGAATTCCTTATGATGACATGATCTCAGGTATTGTAAGTGGAATAGATGATGCAGAGCGTGATTTTGGAATTATTGGTCGAATTATAGTTACCTGCGTAAGACATTTAGGACCAAAACAAGGGTTGAATGTTGTTCAAACCATGGTCAACAATCCACATCCATACATTGTAGGTTTTGGGATGGGTGGTGATGAAAATGCATTCACATTGGAGGAGTTTGCGCCAGTGTATAAAGTTGCTGAAGAGGCAGGCTATGAATGCACAGTTCATGCTGGGGAAATCTGTGGGCCCGAGAGTGTTTGGGATGCAATTAATTATCTACCAGTAAGCAGAATTGGTCATGGAGTGAACAGCTTCAAAGATGAGAAACTTATGAATGAACTCCTAAAACGAAATATTCATTTAGAGATCTGTCCAGGAAGTAATTTAGCACTTTCCATTTTCCCTAGTTGGGATGCGCATCCACTTCCAGAAATTATGAATAAATCTATAAGTATTAGTTTAAATTCAGATGATCCACCGTTTTTCAATACAACTGTAGGCCAAGAATATCAAAATAGCGCAAAAAACTTTAACTTAGATATTGAAGACTTAAAGAAGATTTCATTGATGGCAATGAGAGCCTCATTTGCTAACTCCAAAATTAAAACCCTCTTGATAGAAAAAATTCAGAAATTTAAGAGTTAAAAACCCTTTAAAATTTAGGTATTAAATTTCGGAATCCTAATATGTCAATTGCAAAAAAATATATCACAGCTGATGAGCTGCTTCATGACTCTTTTAAACTAGGAGTTCAGATTCACAATAGTGGCTTTAAACCTGACTTTATTGTTGGTGTTTGGAGGGGAGGAACTCCAGTTGGAATAGCCATTCAAGAAATACTTGCATACCTTGGAAACGACTCAGATCATATCGCAATTCGCACCTCATCATATTACGGCATTAATCAGCAATCCAAAGAGGTTAGAGTGCATGGTATAGACTATCTTATTAGCAACATGAATGCTGAAGACAAGTTACTGATCGTTGATGATGTATTTGACTCAGGAAGAAGTATTAAAGCTATTCTAGACACGCTCAAAGAAAAATCTAGAAAAAATATTCCTCATGATATTAGAATGGCGATGCCCTGGTATAAACCTGAGAGAAATATTATTGATGTTGAGCCAGATTATTTTGTTCATGAAACTGATGACTGGTTAGTATTTCCTCACGAAATGGATGGACTTACTGAAGAGGAAATTTTTGAAAACAAAAAAGGCATGAAGGAGATTCTTTCTCAAGTGAGCAAGTAAATTAGTTATGCGCCCCCTTAAATTCCAATGAGTAAGAATATTGTTAAAGTTCTTGATAAGAGCTTTTCTGACATGAAAGCTGGTCAAAGAATGCTCATTTCTTCTCCAGAAAAAATCGCAAAATATATCAACCAAATTCATCTAGGCTCCTCAAAAACCATCAAAGAGATGCGATTAGATTTAGCCAAAAGTGAGGATGCTGATAATACATGCCCTTTAACCACAGGAATTTTTTTAAGAAAAGCAATCGAAGAGCTAGGAGATGACTTGCCCTATTGGAGGGTTATCGATGAGCATCACCCTCTTATAAAAAAATTAAATTTGAATCCAAAAAAAATTACAAAATTGAGAGTTGACGAAGGAATTCAGTAATAATTTGTATTTCTGGTTTATATTTAGCTCAACTTTTAATAAGATCCCATAGACCATAGAAAATAGCTAGCCAAATCAAACCCTTGATTAGAAAAAATAAAAAAGGTATTACAATTAAAAGCCATTTATTTTTAATACGTTTTTTAAGATAGTTAATCACTAAAGTGGCAAGCGACACTATGGCCTTTAGTAAATTCTTTAAACTCAGGCTTTTTCTGAGCACAAATTTCCTGAGCTTTTGGACATCTAGTTCTAAATACACAGCCTGATGGAGGGTCAATTGGAGACGGCAAATCTCCTTCAATCAGAATTAAATTTTTATTCTTTTCAATACTAGGGTCAGGGATTGGGACTGCGGATATCAGTGCTTGTGTATATGGATGGCTTGGGTTTTTATAGATGTCATCGCTATCTGCAATTTCAACCATATTGCCTAAATATAGAACCATAATTTTAGAACTAATGTGTTTTACTACACTGAGATCATGAGCAATAAAAATCAAAGCTAAATCCATTTCCTCTTGCAAATCCATCAATAAATTAACCACCTGAGCTTGTATAGAAACATCCAATGCAGAGACAGGTTCGTCACAAATGATAAGCTTTGGTTTAAGAATTAAAGCACGCGCTATACCAATCCTTTGACATTGACCCCCAGAAAACTCATGTGGATAACGATTCTTCAAATTATCAAGTAAGCCCACTTTATTCATCACGTCACTCACTCTGGCTTGAACGTCAGACTCTGGAGTTTTTGGGTAATGAGTTCTCAAGGGCTCTGCAATTATTTCTCCAATATTCATTCTCGGATTAAGACTCGCCAAAGGGTCTTGAAAAATCATTTGGATTTGTTTACGAAATGGCCTAGTTTCAGAGTCATTCAAACCAAGGAGGTCGTTACCCAACCAAACAACTTCACCAGACTCTACAGGCACCATTTTGACAATAGCTCTAGCAAGGGTTGACTTTCCACATCCCGATTCTCCAACAACTCCGAGAGTCTGTCCGGCATTTAAAGAGAATGAAATATCATTGACCGCCTGAAGCTTTTTTGCCTTAGTCCATGGCATATCTCCCTCCGATCTAACATCGAAGGTTACTTTGAGATTGTTCACTTCAAGAATCGTATTACTGCTCATAATATCTTCTCTTTATCTACATGACAGGATCTGAAGTGATCACTATTACCAATCTTCAATAAAGCGGGTGAATCACTATTGCATTTATCAACAGCGAACTTACACCTTGGCGAAAATGGACAACCCTCAGGGGACTTCATCATGTTTGGTGGGTTACCAGGAATTGTAATTAATCTTTCCTCTGAATCATCGAGTCTAGGAACTGCACTCATTAACCCTTGGGTGTAAGGATGAGTTGGTGCTGAGTAAATGTTTTCAGTTTTACCAATCTCCATTATTTCACCGCCATACATGACAAGCATATCGTCGCTGTTGCCAGCAACTACACCTAGGTCGTGTGTTATCAAAATAATAGACATTCCAAAGTCTTTTTGGAGGTCTGCCAAAAGCTTCATAATTTGCGCTTGAACTGTAACATCAAGTGCAGTAGTAGGCTCATCAGCAATAAGGAGTTTAGGCTTACACAAAAGAGACATAGCAATCATGACTCGCTGCCTCATACCCCCAGAAAATTCATGGGGGTACATTCGTATTCGATTACTAGCATCGGGTATTCGAACTGCATCTAACATATTAATAGATTGCTTAAGAGCGTCTGACTTCGAGGCGCCATGGTGATGAACTAAAACCTCAGTCATTTGATCTGAAACTCTGACGTAAGGATTAAGACTTGTCATAGGATCTTGAAAGATCATGGCAATTTTTTCAGCTCTTATTTGATTTAATTTCTGGTTAGAAATATTTAAAATCTCCTCTCCCTCAAACTTAACGCTTCCGGTTGCACTTCCATTATGATCAAGAAGTCCAGTCATTGCGAATACTGTTTGGCTTTTGCCACTTCCTGATTCGCCTACAATGGCTAAAATTTTTCCCTCCTCAATGGAAAAATTAACATTATTTACTGCATTGACAACACCATCCGCAGTCTCAAACTCAACCTTGAGATTTTTGACCTCTAATAAACTCATTAAAGACTACCTCTCCTTTGGGTCAAGCGCGTCACGAAGACCATCGCCGATAAAATAAAAACAAAAAAGACTGACGACAAAAAAAGCTAACGGAAAGAGAAGTTGCCACTCTGTATCATAACTGATGGTGCCAGCACCCTCCTTGATCAGCGCTCCCCAGCTTGTTGAAGGTTCTTGAACTCCTAGGCCAAGGAATGAGATAAAGCTTTCAGCTAGGATTATCCCTGGAACCAGGAGGGTTGCATATACAGCAACGATACCTAACAAATTAGGAACAATATGCTTTGTAATAATTTTGAAATCGCTAACACCGGTTACACGGGCAGCTTCGATAAACTCTTTATTTTTTAGGTTTAAAGTTTGACCGCGCACTATTCTGCTCATGTCTAACCATGAGAGAAGTCCAATCCCTATAAACAGCATTCCAATTGATCTTCCAAAAACCACAAGGAGAAGAATGAGTACAAACATGTAAGGTATTGACATTAATATATCAACAATTCTCATCATGATTTGATCCGTTTTTCCACCTAAATATCCAGATGTAGCACCATAGAGAGTTCCAACTATCACTGCTACTGATGCCCCTAAAACCCCAACCATTAAAGATATTTGAGTACCTTGAATTACTCTTGAGTAAAGGTCTCGACCAAGGTCATCAGTTCCAAAGAAGTGGCCACTTTCTATCGAAGGCATTCCAACTCTAGCCGCTGATCCCATTGCATTCCAGTCAATCTGCTCATAACTCCAAACAGCAAAGTAAGGACCTATGAAAGAGAATAAAACTATAGACATTAAAATAAATAGACTAATAGTCGCTGCTTTGTTTTGCATAAATCTCATGCGTGCATCTTTCCAAAGCGAGCGTCCAGCAGAGGAATCAGAAAGGTTCTCTGCCATCACTTTTATCTTATTTTTATTTAACGCTATCATTTAATCAATACCTAATCTTAGGGTCAATCCATGCGTACAACAAATCAGCAATCAAACTGAATAGAATTGTCAACGCACCTACCACTATTGTGATTCCCATCATGACTGAATAATCACGATTAAATGCTGCATTAACAAAGAAATAACCCATCCCGCCTGTTGAAAAATAAATATCAATCAGCACAGAGCCAGTTATTAGTCCAACAAATGCTGGCCCAAGATAAGAGATTACTGGAAGAAGTGAGGGTTTTAATACATGCCTAAAGAAAATGACTTTTGTTGGCAGTCCTTTGGATTTAGCAGTTCTTATATAGTTTGTATTTAATACTTCAAGCATTGATGAGCGCGTAATTCTTGCAATAGATGCCATGTAGCTTGTTGAAAGAGCTATAACAGGCATGACCAAATACTGCCATTCACCGCCATTCCAACCACCACCAGGCAACCAATCAAGCCACAAAGTGAAGACAATTATCAATAATGGTGCCATGACAAAATTTGGAAGCACCTGAGCTCCAATCGATACACCAACAGCAAGATAGTCTATCCAAGTATTTTTTCGGATTGCTGCTATTGCTCCTAAAGGGATACCGACTCCAATGGCAACAATGAAAGACCAGAAGCCGTACTTTAGAGTAATTGGAAAACCATGGCTAATAATTTCATTGACTGTTCTGTCATGATATTTATAGGAAGGACCAAAATCAAACTCAGTTAATATACCCCACAAATAATTTATCATTTGACGCCATATAGGTTGATCTAGGCCATATTTAGCCTCAATATTTGCTAAAACTTGGGGAGGCAATGGTCTTTCGGACGTAAATGGCCCTCCAGGTGCAGCATGCATCAAATAAAAAGTAACTGCAATAAGAATTAGGAGTGTCGGGATAGCGACGCCAATTCGCTTAATAATGTAGTTGATCATATCCGAAATTGACCAGAAAAAAATTTATTGAATTATTGTACCCGACAAACAAAAAAGCACCGCACATTCTCAGTGCGGTGCTTCTTTGAAAAAACTAAATATTACTTCGCAACTTTATATAAATTACGAGAATACCAGTTTTGTTCTACGTTGTTATATGGCCAGCCTTTGACGTTAGTCTTAAGCATGAACACACCTGCATAGTGGTATACCGGAATTGTTGGCATTTCATTCGCCAAAATTTCCTCTACACGTGTGTAGTTAGCCGATGCATCGTCCATAGTTCTTGCTTCTAACATTAATGAATCTACCTCAGCATTGCTGAACTTTCCATCGTTATAACCTGATGGAGTAGTCATTAGATCTAGGAATGTTGAAGCTTCATTATAGTCACCACACCAAGCACCACGAGCTAGCTCAAAGTCTTGAGAGCCACGTGTCTTCAGGAATGTTTTCCATTCTTGATTAGCTAGTGTAACTTCAGCACCAAGAACCTCTTTCCACATTTGCTGAGCAGCAATTGCAATCTTCTTATGTCCCTCTGAAGTATTGTAAATGTACTCAAAGCTCAATGGGTTTCCAGGTCCATAACCAGCATCAGCAAGTAGTTCTTTAGCTTTTGCTTCACGTTCACTTTGTGACATTTGACCAAATGCTACCGGTGGAACTTCAAAACCAGCGGTTGCACCAGGAGTAAAGGTAAACGCATTGATTTGTCCAGCCTGAAGAATCTTCTCAGTAATCACTGAGCGGTCAAGTGCGTAAGCTAAAGCCTGGCGAACCCTAACATCTTTAAATGCCTCAGGGCCACTATCTGACAAGTTAAATGTCATGTAGTAGTTACATAGTCTTGGAAATGAAGTCGCTTCATCAGGATAATCCTGCTTTAAGCGAATAAATTGACCAGATGGAACCGTACCTTTATCAAGCTCATTAGCCAAATAACGAGTAAAGTCAACATTCTCATCATTAATCACTAGAGCAACTACTTTTTCTATGATAGTAGCATCATCATTCCAGTACATTGAGTTACGCTCACGAACTGAACGCTCATTAGGAATATGCTCTGTTAAAACATAAGCACCGTTAGATACAATATTTCCAGGCTTTGTCCAATCATTACCAAACGTTCTCACTCTCCACTCTGGAGTTGGGAAAGTTGATGAATGAGTTGTCATCGCTGCAAAATAAGGTAGCGACGAGCTTAACCTTACTTCAAGAGTATGGTTATCCAAAGCAGTCACACCCAAAGTTTCTGGTGAGGCTTCACCAGACATAACAGCTCCAACATTCTCAAGCGCCATAATTTCAGCGAACCAAGAATAAGGTGAAGCGGTAGCTGGATCTGCAAGACGCCTCCAAGCATAAACAAAGTCATGAGCAGTAACAGGATTACCGTCAGACCACATTGCATTGTCACGCAGTGTAAATGTGTATACATCTTTTGCGTCATTAGTTGTATATCCAGTTGCTACACCCGGAACAAGATTACCATCAGCATCCTGATTCATTAAACCTTCAAAAAGGTCACGAACAATGTCTGAACCTGAAACATCTTCAACAATTTGAGGATCGACTGAAGTAAATTCATCGAGCAAACTGTAGGTAAATGTTTGATCATCAGCAAGAGTTTCTCCAGTGACTGGATGAGTTGCAGCAGCCATCACCGATGAAGATGCAAAAATCGCCAATAGGAAACCCGTAGCCAAAGATTTTGGCAAATAGTTCATATTTCTCTCCTTAATAATAAAAAAATACAAATCCTCCCTAAATTAATGAGGATATAAAGAAGTTTATACTTTTTTTAAGAAAAGGACTAGGTTTTTAAGTAAATTACTCAGAAAAATACTACATCATAAATTCATCAATTCAACACAAACCTAAATTGGACACTTAATATAATTTATAGAAGTCTCCTAGGCTATTGTGAGATTAGCCATTATGATAGTAGTCCTCTCACATCAAAGTTCTCCTTTTCTTTGATCGACTACTACCACCCTTTTCTTATAGTTTCTATTTAAGGCTTTTCCTAAACTATTTCAACTTTGGTTTTTTCAAAATTTAGAATCCGTTTTTTGACTTCCTGAGGCACTGAGGCTTTCATATTCTTATCATAATCAAACATAACTACCTTGGCACCTCCAATAGCTACAAGCTTTTGATTTTTATCACTAATTACAGCATATCTCATAGTAAAGTATTGATCAGCGATTGAATCAACCCTAGCTCCTATTGATATAGTATCTGGGTATTTGAGTGGATAAATAAATTTGCATTCAGTAGAAGCCAAAATTGTTGAAATTCTTGACTCTACAAAAAGGTCTTCAGAACTATTTTTTTCAAAATAGGCAATCCGCGCTTTTTGAAAATATTTGAAATACTCAACATTATTAACATGCTGAAGAGCATCCATATCACCCCATTCGATATTCATCTGGGTTATAAAAGAGAATTCACTCAATAATTCATCCATGGTTAAATTTTATAATAAAAGGAAATCATAATTAATGACAAGCTACTCCAAACTTCTTTAAACGCCAATAGTTATATGGCAGTGGAGTAACAAAGCCTGCTGCTAACATAAAGGGAATCACCCACCAGGTTAATATCGCTCCACCAGTAAGCAAAATATCTGTCAAATTCATTGCTAGCTCCATAGCAATCATTGAAATAAAACTCATACCGATAGCAGTTTTAAAAGCTAACCTTAATGCCATTTGTTTAGTAAGAATGATGGTCTCCAAAGCAATACTGGTGAGAAGACCATTAATTATTGCAAGAGTCATCACCTGCCAGACAGACCAGCTATGTTCTATATTTTGAAAAACAAAAATAGTACCAAAGTCGCCAATCGAACAACCCAGTAGGCACCATAAGGTATTCACTCTACTTCGCTTCCAAGTGTGCTTACAAAGCCAGAAGCCGTCATTAAATGCCGGAATCAATTGCATACAATCTCCTACTTAATAATCTCATCATATTCGCTTTGAATTTCTTTTGGTCAAAGATAGTGATTAGATTTTTCTCTGCAAGAAATATACTCCTTTTTTAATCTTATAAAGATATGTTTTTTATATGTGTATTTTCAATATTTAAAATAACAAACTTTACGTTGAAGCCAATTTCATTTTGATCTATACTTTGTGTTATAAACTCAAAATAATTACTATGAATCGATTAAAGATTTTTATACTTACTATTGCATTATCAATGAATGCTCTTGCGCAAGATTGCAATCTAAATGGGGTAGATTTTCTTAATCTAGACTTAAATCAAGTTACTGCACTTGAATCAGTGGGCGCCTCATGTAAAGTGCAGAACAATATAGCAATATTACCAGACTATAACTCAAGCCATATTAAAAGTCTTTGTAAAGAAAAATGGAGCAAAAGAGGTGTTTTGGATCAAAGAATGTATGATTATTGTTTAGGACAAGATTTAGACTCATACAAAGATCTTCAGTATCTAATCAGTCAAAGTTCAGAGATACCTGGAATAGGGAATATTCTTGAGTTTTCAATAGCTAAATGGTACCAGAGTGATGCCTGGAGAATGGTCAGATACGAGGTAGACAAACAAAAAGAAGGTTTTCTTGATGTTGAATATATGATGTCAAATGGAGAATCTTTAGAAAAACTCAATAGTTGTAAATCTCAGTGGCTGAAGCTTGATTCACCCCAATGGGACATGGTTAGATACTGTCTTGAAAGATAAATTCAGATTTCGTTTTTTGTGAGTATGAGCTAATCTAACTTTTTTGCTTAAAGGATTTAGGCTCAAGGTCGCCGATAGAAGTTACTAATGTGTCTTCCAATAAATTATCCTTTCTTAAGGTGCTGGGTATTTTGGTTTCAAACTGATAGTCTTTATCTTGCAGTTGTTTTTGCCATATTTTTCTCATTTCTTTCCATGCACTTATAAGCGTCCTTGGCTCAGGCATATCATAGGCTATCAGCTTATTTAGTTTCCTTAGATTGTAGCATGGTACTGCAGCGTACATATGATGTTCAATATGCCAATTCATATGCCAGTAGAAAAACTCCAGTACAGGATTTATTCTTATTGAGCGTGTTGATTTACGAAAATCTGAATCATTTTCTTTTAATCCGCAGTGCTGTGTTAATCCGGTGAAGTACGAGGCCCAGCTTGCAATAAAGACTGGAAAAGAAATAATAAGTGGGAGCACCCAAAGATTGGAAGCAACTGAAATAATCAATAAACTGCCATGGAAAAATAAAAGAAATCTTGACCACAGTATGGACTTGTGATGCTCTTCAGGATGAACAGCATGCAGTGATTGTAGCCACTCCTGACTCGGAATATCTTTAGAACCCGTTTTTCCCAAAGCAGATAAAAATGTGAGGTATATTGTTGAGAACAAGCCCCCTTTGCCAAAAGTACGTCCAGCAGGACTAAAAAGATTAATACTAAAAAGCTGTATTAAAAGAATAAGATTTAACGATGGCTTTAATGGTAAAAGATTTTCTCTATCAAATTCCGGATGTATCGTATAACGATGATGATAAGTATGACTCATTGCATAATCAAAAGGGTCCCACCAGCTTATGAAGCTAAAAAAGTAAAGAAAAAATTTATTAAGTTTCTTAGTTCGAAAAACTGTACCGTGACCAACGAAAAACAGTGCCGTGACCAAGTTCATGAGGGGCCACTCCCCTGAAGAAGCTACTTACCGTTCCATGAAAAAACAATGCGATGAAAAATGCCCACCATACTTCCAGACTCCAAAACATGAATGTCACAAATCCAGTTATCAAAAAAACCGACAGATGTCCTCCAGTCTGTATCCATGCATGATAATCACTTCTCAAAGTTAAATTTCTGAGATCTTCTCTGTCAATAGGAGTTCGATACCAATTGATACGATGTTGACTCATACTTGTAAAATATGTTTATTAAATATATTTAATTAATTTTCCGTTGTTATTTGACACTTGCAATTTTTTTCATGTCAAAAAAACACAATAATGTTGTTACATATTAACCTAAATATCAAAGAAACAAAATCAATTTACTCTCGTATACCATACTTGTGCCAGAATAGATTTCATAGAAATAAGGGCTTCCTTGACTGGAAACCCTTTTAGTATATGGTGGGGCGTGAGCGATTCGAACGCTCGACCAGCGGATTAAAAGTCCGATGCTCTACCAACTGAGCTAACGCCCCAAATAAAAACGAGAAATTATA
>LUMP01000126.1_pt1 | contig 17764 bp, 17 predicted proteins | sample 729641 | NCBI WGS metagenome assembly LUMP01 (sample SAMN03860260, study PRJNA289734) | marine metagenome | biome: seawater column; feature: ocean; material: water; isolation source: Red Sea water column Station 12 - depth 47m | place: Saudi Arabia: Red Sea | collected 2011-10-15 | depth 47 m | reverse complement strand
CATTTTTCTTTGAGCACTACCCTCTGGATAGATTTGTATAAATCCGGGAAAGTAATTATCAAAATCTTTTAGTGCGTTTTGACTAGCACTTTCAAAGCTATCTAATGTATCAACAGAGAAAATAAATCTAAAGGAATCTGAATAATCATTTGAATCTTTCCACCTAACAGGGTTTTTAAAAAAAGCTGTTACTTTTGCACTTGTTCCAATTAAGTCAAGATTAATATCATTTTTAAAACCTTTTAGGAATTTTGATGGAGTTACTGGATCTGTTGCAAAAATTAACTGATCATAGTTTAATTTAAAGTCTTTATTTTTCTTTGAAAATGAAATAGAGTTTTTATCATTATCAACCTCATGAATGTTTGATTCTAAATAAAATTTTACACCTAGATCTTGATTTATTTTTGTCAAATCTTCAGTTATTTTCCAAATACCAGTCCTAACAAATCCCCAGTATCCATCATATACTGATCCTGAATCCATTAAGGGAATAGTAAATGCTGTTCCAGGATCATGAATTGAAGCAGGTCCACTCTCTATTACAGTCATCCCCATGTATAATTTTGTTTTTTCAGAAGAGAAATAATGATCAAGTAAGTCTTTTGCATTTCCAGTAATCCATAGCCTTGTTAATTCCTTTCCTAAATAATCCTTTGCTAGATCAATTGATGGACTTGTACCATTTTTGTATAATTCTTGAATGAACTTAATTACTTTATTCTCATCATTTCTAAACTCATTGACCTTTCCAGTCTCCCCCCATTTTTCTCTAAGTTCTTCTTCCAATTTAATGTGATCTTGATATATTTTAGTAGAACTTTCTTTATCGTTAAAGTAAACCAGCTTTGGATTCTTTGGATAATAACCTTGAACTACTTTACTGAGACCGGTTTCTTCGAAAATAAAATCTGGCATCATACCGAGCACAGTAGCCCCATAAGCAAAATCAATTTTTTTATTTCCAATCTCAACGGTATCTTTTATACACGCACCTCCTGTATGAGGTTTTTTTTCAATTACACTTACATCAAAACCATTCTTTACAAGATAGTTTGCAGCAACTAATCCATTTATCCCTGCCCCAACGATTATAACCTTATTCATAATTATAAACTAATATATTAATATTTAGGTTCTATGTAAATCAAAAAAGGAGATCAAATGATCTCCTTTTAGAAATGAAAATAATAGAAGTTATTATCTCATTGAAAAATCTCCGTAGGCTCCAGTTCCATGTTCAGCAATATCTAAACCTTTGTCTTCTTCCTCTTCAGAAACTCGTAGTCCCATAATTGACTTAACTGCTAATCCAATTATAAATGTACAGACTACACAGAAAACACCAACTATTCCAACACTAGCAAGCTGAACCATAAATTGATCAAATCCAGCAGAAGCTCCAAAAATACCTACTGCAAGTGTACCCCAGATTCCTGCAAATAAATGAACTGGAATTGCTCCAACAGGATCATCTAATTTACACTTATCTAATAAGGCAACACCAAGGACAACAATGACTCCACCTACTATACCTATGATAATAGCTTCAGTTGGACCCATCTGATCTGCACCAGCTGTAATACCAACCAAACCACCTAAAACACCGTTCATAAACATTGTAATGTCTAAATTCTTGTAAAGAATTCCAGAAAATATTGCAGCTCCAAGACCACCTGCTGCTGCTGCTAAACAAGTTGTAACAAGTACAAGTGATGTATTAGCAGGGTCTGCTGATAAAACAGATCCTCCATTAAATCCAAACCATCCTAACCAAAGAATTAGAACACCAGCAGCTGATAGAGGTATGTTTGAACCTGGAATAGCTTGTGGTTTTCCAGAACTGTCAAACTTTCCTTTTCTTGCACCCAATAAATAGATTATAATTAATGCTCCCCATCCTCCAACAGAGTGGACAAGAGTTGATCCAGCAAAGTCGTAAAAACCAACTTCATCAGTTAATGTAGATAAAAATCCTGAACCCCATTGCCATGAACCTACAATAGGATAAACTATTGTAACATAAAGTAAAACAATTAACATAAATGAGTTAATTTTTATTCTCTCAGCAACTGCACCCGAAATAATAGTTCCAGCTGTTGCAGCAAACATTCCTTGGAATAGGAAGTCTGTCCAGTAAGTATAACCTTCATTATATGCAAGATCAGCAGCAACTGCTGCATCAAGTCCTGGTCCTGCAAATCCAAGTATACCATTACCAATAATATTAAAGTCTCCAGGATACATTAAGTTAAAACCAATTAGGCAATACGCTATTAGTCCCATTGTGATTATAAAGAAGTTCTTAAATAAAATATTAATTGTATTCTTCTGTCTTGTTAGTCCGATTTCTAAAAACGAAAATCCAAGATGCATAAAAAACACCAATGCTGCACAGAGCATCATCCAAACATTATTTGTTGTAAGTAATTCCATAATTTTTAATTAAATGATTTATTTCCTTTTTCTCCTGTTCTAATTCTGTAAGCTTCTTCGCATGGTAAAATAAAAATCTTACCATCACCTACGTTGCCTGTAGCACCAGATTTAATTATGGCATCTACAGTAGCATCTACAAAAGAGTCTGATACAACAATTGACAAATATCTTCTTTGAATATCCTTTGTGCTGTATGTAATTCCTCTATAAACCTTTCCTATTTTTTCATTTCCAACACCAGTGACATCCCAGTAGCTGAAAAAGTAAACCTCTGCATCATGCAGAGCTTTAACGACTTCGTCAAATTTTGACTTTCTAATAATTGCTTCTATTTTTTTCATAATGATCTAATTTAAAAACTAATTCCAAAAACTAAAAAAGCTGCTTCTGCTTCTGGATTTAGAATAAATGATCCGAATACCGGCAGTGAGAATGAGTCTGAAATTTGCAGTTCTTTTGAACCACTAAAAGACATATTTACAATTCCGCTACCACCATTTGCATACCATGCATCTCCTTGATCATCTCCATAACCTATTGCAATATCAACTGGTCCTGCAGCAAATCCAAGTTCAACATATAGTGCCTCTACTTCGGTGAAATACCCAGCCAATAAATCAACTCCCATAATAGATGTTGATCCACTTATTTCAGTATAGTCTCCTTGAAAGAAACCATACTCTCCATCACTATATACTCCTCCATCACTAGGGAAAGTATAGTTAGTAACTGTTAATGCGAGTGGACCAAAATCATAACTTATGTAAGCGTCTAATTCATTTCCACCACCTTGAGCTGTTGTTGGGAAGCTCCCCCAAATTCCAGCCTCTAAATTTCCAGATCCAAGAGTCATATATGGCTGAATGTGAGCCCCTGATCCAAATTGCGTACCTCTCCAGACATAAGAACTAACAAGGTCTGCACCAAAGTCTTGTGAATAAGAAATATTCGTAGATAAAAGTGCAATCAATGAGAAAACCCCAATTCTTAAAGTTCTAGATAAGTGTAATTTAAATTGATTCATAATTTCAAATTATTTGATTAAACGAACCAAATCTATATTATACTATGTCCAAATAATTTTAATTAATGAGGAATTATTCCATTTTTATGAAAATGATATTTTGGAATAAGGTTTTTTTATAAAAAGGAAATTTGAGTAGTTCTTTTTTTAGAATTTTCTAAAATTAAGATTTAATCTTTGTAACTAATTTCAAACAATATTTCATTTCTTCTATTGTAGAATTTTGTTGGAGCATCGTATGAAAGAACATAAAAGTCGCTAATTATTTCAAGTCCATTATTTTCAAGAATAGATTTGAGTTCATTCCTGTGCTTTTGAATTTTATTAGCATTTGAGTACCCTGAATATCTAATTGCTGCATAATACTTTGGATTAGAAACATAAGCCTCTAGGTCTTTATCATTAGGTATAGGAAGGCCCTCCGATAAGTATTTTTTTGGAAGAACAAACTCCATAGTTTTATTTTGATCATACATATATACAGGAGTTGTCATAGCAATCTCTTGGTTTTCTTGATTGTTACCAGCAATATATCTAAAGAGTTTACCAAAATTGTTATTTCTATTCTGTTCGGCAGAAACCTTTATCATAGCAGCACTAGGATAAAATCTTATTTCAGCATTATCAATTTGATCTATAACTTGATATTCCTGTGTCTCATATTTTTGTGCCATAAGCATTGATGAGTTTAAAAATATAATTGTAATTAAAAAATTAAATTTAGAAATTGTATTAATCATGCGACAAATATAAATAGTCATTTGTCTTAAAAAACCAATCGAATGTGGTTTAGGATATTCTTAACATCTATATTTTTTCTCATTCTTAATGGATGTGATAATCAAATTCAAATCATTGATAAACCAATTATATTTAATCAAGAAAGGATTAATCTCACCAAAGAATATTTTAAACAGAGATATGATTTAGACAGAGATACTATTTTAATAACTCCAAAAATTATAGTTCTTCATTGGACAGTTATTCCTACAATGGAAAAAACTTTTGAAGCTTTTAATAGCCCATATCTACCTTCCTGGAGGCCAGATTTAGAAAATGTTAGTGGGTTAAATGTATCTTCACAATTTTTAGTAGATCAAGATGGTTCAATATATAGACTAATGCCTGAAAACTATATGGCAAGACACGTAATTGGCCTAAATCACTCGTCTATTGGTATTGAAAATGTTGGAGGAAATGACACATTACCTTTAACTGATATGCAAGTTGAAGCAAATATTAAACTTGTTAAATACTTAAAAAATAAATTTCCAACAATAGACTATCTAATCGGCCATTACGAGTATACAAATTTTGAAGGGCATGAACTTTGGCTTGAAGTCGATGATAACTACAGGACAGAAAAAGTAGATCCAGGAGAAAAATTTATGAACTCTGTAAGAAAAGGAGTCAAAGATTTAAACTTTCGTAAACTTCCTAATTAATATTTTGCAACAAAGTCTTCCCTCAAGATTTTTTTAAAATATTTTAAAAATAAATCACAGTTTGATTTGCTAAAAATTAAAGGAGGTTTAATCTTAATTACATTATTAAATGGGCCATCAACACTAGACAGGATTCCAAAATCCTTTAACCTATTTATAATGTATTGAGCTTCCTCGCTTTGCGGTTTGTTGTCATAATCAAGAAATTCAATACCTAAAAAAAGTCCTTGACCTCTTACATCTGCAATAATCCTATTTTCTTTTGCCAGTTTTTTTAGTTCTTTTTTAAAGTAATCTCCAACCACTCTAGCATTTTTCTGAAGATTTTTTTTCTTAACAGTTTTAAGAACTTCTAGTGCGATTGAACACGAAACAGGATTTCCTCCAAATGTGTTAAAAAACTCCATTCCATTTGCAAAACTCTCTGCAATTTCTTTAGTGCAAACAACTACTCCAACTGGATGGCCATTTCCAATAGGTTTTCCAACTGTAATAATATCGGGAATAACATTATGTTCTTGAAAACCCCAAAAAGTTTTACCCATTCTTCCACATCCTACTTGAACCTCATCTGATATACAAACACCTCCATTTTTTCTAACTTCTTTGTAAGCCTTTTTTAAAAATCCTTTGGGCAATTCTACTTGACCTCCACAACTTATAATTGGCTCTATAATAAATCCGCCAAGCCCTCTTTTATTCCGTTTAATTTTTTTTATTTGTTTTCTTATTTCATCAACATATTTTTCCTCTTTTGTATCTCCTTTATATTTTCCATTAAAATTATTTGGAATAGGAATTACGTGAGTATTTTCAGGTGCTCCACTACCACCTTTTCCATCAAATTTGTAAGATGAAATGTCAACACATATATTAGTATTTCCGTGATAACCATGTTGAGATACTATTATGTCATTGTTTCCTGTGTGAGCTTTCATCATCCTTATTGCTAATTCATTAGCTTCACTTCCTGAGTTAACATAATGAACAACATTTAGTTCATTGGGCAAGGTGCTAAGTATTTCTTTTGTAAGATGGTTTATGTTTTCATGTAAATATCTAGAGTTAGTATTAAGAACTGACATTTGACTTTTACCAACACTTACTACTTCTTCATTTTCATGCCCTACATGAGCAACATTATTTACTGTATCTAAATATTTGTTGCCTTTATGATCAATTAAATAAACTCCTTCTCCACGGACTATCCTAATTGGTTTATTGTAATGAAGTTTAAGACTTTTTCCTATATGTTTTTTTCGATAATCTATTATCTGAGTATTAGTCTGATTTGTAATTGAGCTCAGTCCTTTTTTCTTAAATAGAATATTTGGATCTGGACATATATCTTTCCAAACATCTTCTTGCTTTGAATAACATACACCTGGATAATCAACTTTAAAGTTTAACATGGAAAGCATAATTTGGAAATGAAGATGAGGTGCCCAATTTCCATTCTCAGGATAATTTGCAACCTCTGCAATTATTTCTCCCCTCTTAACTTTTGAGCCTATTTTATTCTTCAAAACGCTATCTACTGAGTTATGCCCGTATAATGTAAAAAATTCAAAGTCCTCAACATAATGCTTTATAATTACTAGTCCTCCATATTCTTTATTTCCCTTATCATTCACCGCAGCTACTATTTCACCATCATAAATACTACTAACTTTTGTCCCTACTGGGACCCAAAAGTCTAAACCTAAGTGGATAGTCCTATTCTCCTCACCTTCATTCCCAACTTTTTCATATGTATTTGAAGAATAGATTGATCTTGGTTCGAGATATCCACCAGAGATAATATACTCAGGTATAGTTTTTTGTAGTTTTTCAATTTTAAATTGAAAAAAATCTAAATCCTCAATCTCATTTCTAGTACCTAACCAGTTACTGCCTATACTTAAATCTAGGTTATAAAATTTTGTTTTATTTATTTTAGGTAATAGATCTCCAATAAAGAATCTATTTTTTTTTGCCCACTTATCAAATTTCTTTTTACCAGGATGAGCATCTAATGAGCATGCTTTTCTAAATGAATAATATGCAAACTCTGAATCAATTTCACTCCATTTATAAAGAAGATTCCATGCAGATTTTTCACTTATTAATAGATATTTGTTATCAGGCTCTTTATACTTATTAATAGATGATTTAGTTACTGAAATAACTAACCTCATTGCGATTAGATTATACAATAGTTTTAATTCATTGTCTTTAACTTTTCTGTTTTGATTATATCCTTCTAGTATATCTATACATCCAGAAAGAGGATCATTTAGATTCATTATTCCATATGAACAAGTAATTGCAAGATCATTAATAGTTTGAGAAAATACCGCATCACCAAAATCAATTACTGACTTTACAGTTGGATTTAAAAAATCATTACTAACAATAATATTGTTATCATTAATATCGTTGTGAATAATTGATTTTTCAAGCTTTTGGTAGAGATGAAGATTATCTTTAAAATTTTTAATAAATTTTTTTAAAATCTTAATTTTTTCAAAGTCAAATTTATCTAAATAACTTTCTACCCATAGTGATTTTGCAACATCCCACTCGATTTCTTTATCAGCATAAGGATGTTTAAAATCTTGCAATGATTTTGATAATTCAGAACATAAATATCCTAATTCATATCTTAATGATTTTGTTATTGGATTAACTGAGCTCCATAATCTTCCATCTATCCAACTCATTAATCTTACAGACCTATCATATCCATGAACATCTTGAATAATAGATGATTTTTTATTATCAGTTGACAAAACTAATTTAGGTAGTTCGATCTTAGAATTTTTATTTAAATGTTCTAGCAATAGGACTTGATAGTCAATGTATTCTTGCTCAAAACTTGATCTAGATATCTTCAATAAATACTTTTTAGAATTATTTAAAACTACTTTGAAGTTAAAGTCAATCTCTCCATCAAGCAATGAGATTTCTCCATCTAAATTATATATAGATTTTAAAATTTTTGCAGCTTCTTTTATTGATATTTTAGATTTATCAAAGCTCATTAGATAAGAGAAAAATTATTTTGTAAATTAATCAAATGGAATGGTATTTAAAAGTAATCAATTCTTATTTTGATTTTAACGGAAGATCCAGAAGAATGGAGTATTGGATGTTTGTTTTTATCAATTCTCTTATTTCAATCTTCTGCCTGCTATTGGACAATATGCTAGGAACCACCTGGCCTATTGGATATGGACCTATTTATATAGGATATGGTCTTGCAGTTTTTATCCCAAGTTTAGCTGTAGCAATAAGAAGACTCCACGATGTAGGTAAATCTGGATGGTATTACTTACTTGTACTAATTCCAATAATTGGAGCTATTTGGCTTATAGTTCTTTTTGTGACAGAAGGAGAGCAAGGCGAAAATCAATTTGGACCAAATCCAAAGAATGATAACTTTGAAAACAGGGATTTCTAAATCTTAAAATTATGGAGCTGGATTTGGTATTTTTTCATTCACTAAATTGATCTCCGAAATAACTTCATCGGATAGTTTAATATTAATACTATTTATATTTTCTTTCAACTGATCCATAGATGTCGCCCCAATTATATTACTAGTAACAAATGGTCTATCATTTACAAATGCTAGGGACATTTCTGCTAATGTCATATTATGCTTTTGTGATATTTCATAATACATATCAATCGCCTTAGCACAATTAACGTTGCTAAATCTTGATAAATTTGGAAATAGCTTAAGCCTACTATTTTCTGGCATTTCACCATTTCTGTATTTTCCAGAAAGCACCCCAAACCCAAGAGGTGAATATGCTAACAATCCAACGTTTTCTCTTTTACATATTTCTGCATTACCAACTTCAAAAAGTCTATTTAAAAGGGAATATGGATTTTGAATAGTTATCATTTTAGGTAACCCAATTTTAGAGTATTCAATAAACTTCATGAACCCCCAAGGATTTTCATTTGATAAACCAACATGTCTTACTTTACCCTCATCAACTAGTTTTTTTAGTTTTTCCAAAATCTCTTGAAAGTTATCTTCCCATCCATCATTAGCATATGTAAAGCCTCTTTTTCCAAAAAAGTTTGTCATTCTCTCTGGCCAGTGTAGTTGATACAAATCCAAGTAATCAGTTTTAAGTCTTTTTAAACTTCCATTTATTGCATCTTCAATTGAATTTTCTTTAAATCCTGTTTTTCTAATATGAGCTGTGTAGTCTCCAGGTCCGGCAATTTTTGAAGCTAATATGATTTTTTCTCTATTATTTCTTGATGATAACCAATTGCCAATTATTCTTTCAGTATCAGCATATCTCTCGGGAGTAGCAGGAACTGGATATAACTCTGCAGTATCAAAAAAGTTTACACCGTGATCTAAACTATAATCCATTTGTTCAAAAGCTTCAGACTCAGAATTTTGTCTACCCCATGTCATAGTACCAAGACAAATTTTACTTACTTCAATATTTGTCCCAGGTAGTTTATTGTATTCCATTATTTATTAATTAGTTTATTTTGACGAGAAGCCGCAAAATATAAAATTTTGAGTGGTTTCAAAAGGAGTTGTATGATTTATATATTCATAATCACTAATTGATAGATCTCCATTAGAAAATAATTTTTCAAGAGAGTCTTTATCATACTGTGAAATATTTAAACCACTACATTTTAATGGCCCTGATTTCGAGAAAGTACCAACAACAAAATTTTTGGCAAATTCATTAACTATTTTGACATATCTTTTGATTTCTGTCTTTTCAGTTAAAAAATGAAATACAGCTCGATCATGCCAAAAAGAGTATTGAATTTTTGGATTAAAATCATTTATATCACTAACAATCCAATTTACATTATCAGAATCTTTTCCTAATCTATCCTTTACCCTGTTGATAGCATTTATAGAAATATCAAGTACAGATATGTTTTTGTATCCTTTGTTAATCAGATAGTCAACAAATTTACTCTCACCTCCACCAATATCAATTATGGGTGATGATTTATCTATATTAAATTTCTCAAGAAACTTAATTGATGTAACTGGAACTTCTTGTGTCCATGACACTTCACTAGGACTCTTTTCTTTGTAAATTTTATCCCAATGAGATTTTGTTGACATATTTAAATTTACAAAAACTAGTTATAAAATATATGTAATTTGCGATACTTAAAGATATTTAAGTGAGTCAAAAAAAACTTCTTAGACAAATGGGACTTATGCTTGTTACAGCTACAGGTATATGTTCAATGATGGGTGCTTCAATAAATGTAATACCATTTATGATTCAAAAGAACGTTCCAGGAATTGGTCCATATGTAGTCCCAGCATTTTTATTTGCCGCAATACCTGCAATCTTTGCTGCATACTCATATGCAATTTTATCCTCTTCAATGCCGAGAGCAGGGGGAAGCTATCTATATGCAAGTAGAGGACTTAGCCCATATCTTGGATTTATAGCAAGTTTTTCCCAATGGTTTGGATTGTCAATAGTTATAGGAGTCATTGCATATATTATTGTACCATTCATAAGAGACGTCTTTTATAATTTAGGCTTAATAAGTATTTCAGATTTTCTAGAAGTAGGATATGTAAGATTATCAATATCATTGATTTTAATATGGGTATTTGTATATGTAAATATAATTGGTGGAAAGCTTTATAGAAATACGTTAATTCCAATGTTATTCATAATGTTTGCTCTTGGGAGTATAGTTATTGTCTCTGGAGTATTATTTAATCAAAATGATTTTATTGAAGCAGTATTTGAAATTGAAAAAAGGGAAATAACTTCAATTCAATATAAACAGTTTGATTGGAGGGTTTTTCTAACTGCATCTACTTTACTTTTCTCAAGTTTTATTGGTTTCGATGCAATTGCTCAAACTGGAAATGAGGCAAAAAATCCAACTAAAAATATTCCTAGAGCAATATTACTGGCAATATTTATAGTTTCAATTTATTATATACTTTTTACCATATCTGTATATAATATTGTGCCATGGAACTTTGTAGCTGATGAATCATTAATTAAGGATATTACTGCACCAGGACTATTAAGTTATGTTTTACCACCATTTTGGGGAATATTAATAATTCTCGGAGCAACAATTGCATTAATAAATGACTTGCCTGCAATGATTTTATCTGTATCAAGATTAATGTTTGCTTGGTCTAAAGACAAGATTTTTCCTAAGAAAGTTTCAAATATTCATGAAAAGTATAATACTCCACATATATCAATATTTGTTGTTGGGGTTGTAGCAAGTATTGGTTCAATAGGTTCTCACTTCGCAGGTGATTTTTTTCTTGGTATTGATATAATGGTAACCTCAATGATGATAAATTTTTTACTAATGTGTATTACTGTAATTACAATCGCTAAGGTTAACCCGAAACTATATAAAGAAATCACAATATTTAAAAATAGAACACTTCAAAAAATTATTGGATACTTAGGCTCAGTGGTAATAGTTATTTTTCTAGTAATTCATACATATAAAGATTTGACATCAGAAGTGGATGCTTGGTACTTCCATTCAACATTCATATATCTAATTGTTATGACTTTAGCATCATTATATTTTCTTATACGATGGATAAAGATTAAAAGAAACAATAAGCATATTTTTAAATCTTTACCATCTGAGTAATGCAAGAAAGAATTAAAATATCAGATAAGCTTTCAGTTCCAAGAGTTTTGATAGGTCTATGGCAGATAGCTGATATGGAAAAAGATGGTAAAACATTAGATCCCAATATTACTTCAAAGTATATGAATTTATATGCTGAAAATGGATTTACTTCTTTTGATATGGCAGATCACTATGGGTCTAGTGAAATAATTGCAGGAGTTTTTAAAAATAATTACCAAAATAATTCTGATATAAATCTTTTCACTAAATGGGTGCCTGCCCCTGGAAAAATAGATAGAAAATTAACAAAGGATGCTGTATTAAAATCTTTAAGTAGGATGAATCAATCTCAAATTGATCTTATGCAATTTCATGCTTGGCAATATTCTGACCCAAGCTGGATTGACGCGCTATTTTATCTTGATGAATTAAGACGTGAAGGACTAATTAAAAATATTGGGGTAACAAATTTTGACTCCGCACATTTAAGAATTGCATTATCTAGTGGAATTAAATTAGTTTCAAATCAAATATGTTATTCATTACTTGATAGAAGAGCAAGTGGAGAAATGTCAAAAATTTGTCAAGAATTTGGCATTAAATTATTTGCATTTGGTACTCTTGCTGGAGGATTTCTCTCAAAAAAATGGTTAGGCAAGAAAGAACCTAAAATTAGTGATGATCTAAACTGGTCTCAAATGAAATATAAAAGGTTTATTGATGTAACAGGAGGATGGAAAAAATTTCAGAATCTCCTTGAAACTTTAGATGAATTATCAATAAGAAATAATACTTCAATTTCAAATATTTCAAGTAGATATATTCTTGAAGATCCAAATGTTGCTTCAGTTATAATTGGAGCAAGATTAGGAGAAAGCGATCATATAAGCGATAACAAAAAAATATACGATGTTAATTTTAGTGAAGAGGATAAGAAACTATTATCTAAATCATTAAATTTATTAGATGTAGTTCCAGGAGATTGTGGTGATGAATATAGAAAGCCTCCATTTCTTACTGCATCTGGTGATTTAAGTCATCATTTAAGTTCAATGCCAAAAGTTTATGAAATTTCTAAAGTGACAAAAAAAAGAGAAAATATATCAAGTAATACTAGTTGGGAAGAAATGGCTAGTTATTCAAGGGCAGTTAAATATGGTAATAGGATAATTGTCTCTGGAACAACAGCTACTCATAACGAAAAAGTTATTGGTAAAAATGATCCTATTGCTCAAACAAACTTCATTATTGATAAGATAGAAGCAGCAGTTTCCTCATTAGGTGGAAGTCTAAGTGATATTGTTAGAACAAGAATTTTTGTAAAAAACATGGATGATTGGAAAGATATTGCAGAAACTCATGGTAAAAGATTTAAAGAAATTAATCCTGCTAACACATTAGTTCAAGCTAATCTTGTGGGGGAGGATTATCTTGTGGAAATTGAAGCAGAAGCTATAATTGAGTAATATGTTTTCAATCAAAATAGATAATGATATAGTTCAAGAAATTAAAGAGGTTGAGATTACAAATATTATACCTCATGAGAAAGTTCTAATAGATAAAAAAGAAGTTTTAAAAGAGAATTTAAAGTATAAAGATGATCAACTTATAATCTCAACAATCTTAATCTGCAGTCAGTCAAACATGATTATTGATGGTCATCATAGATATACTGCATTAAAAGAGCTAGGATATAAAAAAGCTCCAGTCACATTAGTTAATTATTTTTCTGATAAGATAATTACAGATGAAAAAGACAGCTTCTCAAAAAATGAAATTATATCAAACTCCAAAAAAGGAAATCTATATGAACCAAAGTCTACAAGACATTTAATTTTTTGCAACAATACAAAAAGTTGGCATCCTATTACTTTAATATCTTCTTGGTATCCCTTAAAAAATAAATAAGTTAGTTACCAATTCTTGAAAATAGCCAAGCTTCTTGAGAATTTGGCTTCATTACAACAAGTGTCTCTTTTCCTAGAAAATATTCTAAAGCATATTCTTCATTTGTATCAGTTCTGTAGACTAATATTTTATCATTAATAAATTCTAAATTACCCTCAGCAAGCACTGAGAACTTATCACTTCTTGTAAAAGAATTATCTAGTTGAATTAATAATATTTCACTTTCATTATTTAGCCAATATCCGTAAATATTAGAAGGATTTTCAATAGCTGAATATGATAAAGAACTTATAAAAAGAGTTAAAGAAATAATGAAATTTTTCATGGTTTTTTTATGGGTTTAAATTTTGTGCAAAATTAAGAATTTTCCCATAAATTTTCATCGATATTTAGAACTAATTATCTATGTTTTAAGAAAAATAACAATTTTTAAATTTTAGCTTAACCATTATTTAATTTTAGAAAATTTTAACCCTGCATTCAACTCAAGCCTTTGCAGAATTTCATCACCCATTGCAGTTGAGGGTGTTAATAATCCATAAGAATTGTTTAAGGAATCTTTGGCAAGACAAACAGCGCTTTCAGCAAGCATTTTAGAAGTTGAACCGTATCCAGGATCTCTATCTCCAGTAACTTTATAAATTGAAGTAACTGACTCATTAAATACATAGAATCTTATATTAAAGTAGCCAGATTCTCTTTCTTTTTTGTTTGGACCTTGGCCAGGATTAGGTGAAAGAATATTAAAAATACTCTTCATGATTGATCCAGGCTTTGCAGCTAGAAAAATTAATGGTATAGACAACAAGATTCCTCTTATTCTACCCATAAATCCATCTCCAGTCATTACAGCTTCATCATATCTAAAATTTTTTCCATACTTGTAATTTGATAGAGCATTAGATCTCCTCACAATTTTTGTATTAATCCCAGCCATTAAAAAAGGAGCAATCCATTTTTTTATTTTTTTATCAAAAATTACAGAGCTCAAATCTCTTTTATCAGGCCCATTTTTTTCTCCTTCTGGATTTAAACCATATGGGTTAATTAAATCCTTCCTAATCTCTTTATTTTTTGAAGCTTCGCTAATTATATTATTTATACTTGCATATGTACCACCACTATAACCTCCTTTTGCTCCAGCAACTCTCATACTAATTTGCAGGTCTTTCTTTAAAATATCTTTATAAATAAAGTATACACCCATATCTGAGGGTATAGAATCAAATCCACAACTATTTACAATTTTTACTTTATTTGACTCTGCCTTCTTATGATAGAAATCTATCATTTTTCTAATCCATTGAGACTCTCCTGCTAGATCACAATAATCAGTACCTGATTCTATACAAGACTTTACAATTAAAGATCCATATTTTGAATATGGCCCAACAGTCGAACAAATAACCTTTGTTCTCGTTGTAACTTTATTAAGTGATACCTCATCAAAACTATCTGCAATAAGAATTGGTATACTAGTATCCAGATAACTATCTCTCACAGATGCTAATTTGGCTTTATCTCTTCCAGCTATTGCCCATTTTAGATCTTTAGAATTATATTTTTGAAATAAATATTCAGCTACAAGCCTACCTGTAAATCCGGAAGCTCCCCATATTATAATATCAAACTCTCTTTTATCTTGTGACATATTTTTATCTATTGGGGCTTAAATGAAACTTGGTTAAAATTAAAAGAATATTTACCTTCTGTAAACAAAATTTTAATAAATATAAAAAATGACTGCTTCATCTCAGAGAATATTATCATATATATACTTTATAATTGCAATTATTGCTTTAATATCCATAACAAAAAGAGTTATTGGACCTTTAGATTATGATATTGTAATTATTAATGGAGAAGTATTTGATGGTTCAGGAAGTGAATCAAAAATTCAAGATATTGGAATTATAGGAGATGAGATAATTAGGATTGGAAATATTGAATTAAATAATGCCTTAAAAATAATTGACGCTTCAGGTCTGGTAGTCTCACCTGGTTTTATTGATACACACGCTCACCTTGATCCAATGGATAATTTTATAAATCTCTCAGATGGTGAAAGTCACGTAAGGCAAGGTGTAACTACAAGTTTTGGAGGACCAGATGGAAGAGGAGTGCCATTGAAATATGGTTTTAAAGAATTCCTAGACTCTATTGAAAAAGTTGGAGTTGGTATGAATGTTGGATTTTTAACTGGTCATAATAAAATTAGAAGAGTAGTAATGAACCTAGAAAATAGGGATCCAACTGAAGATGAATTGAATGAAATGAGGATGCTTGCAAGTAAGGCTATGGAGGAAGGCGCATTTGGTATTTCTACTGGGTTAAAGTATCTACCTGGAAATTTTTCTAAAGTTGAAGAAGTGATTGAAATTTCTAAAGAAATATCAAAAATGGGAGGTATATATACTACACATCTTAGAGATGAAGGATTAAAAATAATTGATGCTGTTAATGAAGCAATTCAAATTTCAAAAGAGGCTGATATAAATGTAGTCCTTACACATCACAAGGTTATTGGAAAGCCAATGTGGGGCAAAAGTGAAATGACTCTTTCCTTAGTTGATTCAGCAAGACAAAAAGGAATTAAAATTATGACAGATCAGTATCCATATAGTGCAAGTCACACAGGTATAAATGTATTAATTCCTACATGGGCCAGAGCTGGTGGTAGTGATGAATTTAAAAATAGAGTATCTGATGAAGAAACAAGAAAAAAAATTGAGGAAGAAATAGTCTTTAATATTTTAAATGATAGAGGAGGAAATGATTTAAATAGAGTTCAATTCTCAAGAGTAAGTTGGAATCCAGATCTTGAAGGAAGGACTCTTAAAGATTGGGCATTAATGAAAGGTTTAGAACCTACTGTAGAAAATGGAGCTAAACTTGTAATTGAAGCTGAATTAAATGGAGGGGCAGGATGTATTTTTCATGCTATGGATGAATCAGATGTTAAAAATATAATGAAGTATCCTCATACTATGATTGCTTCAGATGGAAGATTATCTGAGCCAGGAGTTGGACATCCACATCCTAGAGCTTACGGAACCTTTCCCAGAGTTTTAGGAAAGTACGTAAGAGAAGATAAAGTTCTAGAATTAAGTGAAGCTATTTATAAAATGACACATCTCCCTGCAATTGCTTTTGGAATTAACGATAGGGGATTGATAAAAAAAGGTATGAAAGCAGATATAACAATTTTCGATAAAAACACAGTAAAAGATAATGCTACTTTTACATCACCTCATCAATATCCAGATGGAATTAAGTATGTAATAGTAAATGGAAAGTTAGCAGTAGATGATTTTAATTTTATGGGACTTAAGGCAGGTGAAGTTTTAAGAAAAAATTTAAATCCTTAATTAGGAACCCACTCATAAAAATTAGACAAATCATTTTTTTTAAAACCTGTTTCGGGATATAAATTATTACCTATTTTATTTGACTTTTCAGTTTCAAGCATCATACCGCATGCATTTGACTCTTTAACAAGTTCTTTTGCTTTATCAATTAGTAGTTTTGAATATCCATTACCTCTATACTCACTATCAACAAATAAATCATTTAAAAGCCAGTATTTACTGACTCTTGTAGATGAAAATAGGGGATATAATTGTACAAAACCTGTTAGTATATTATTGACTTCACATACAAATACTTTAGAATCTTTATTACTTAATCGACTTTCAAGAAATTTTTTAGAAATATCAATATTTGATTCTTTTCCATAGAACATTCTATATGAATCAAAAAGTTTTGATAGTTGATCTAAGTCTGATGTTTCTGCTTCTCTAATATTCATTTGTCTTTTATTTAGTTTTAATAAATTTATAAATTCTTATGAGTAAGTTAAAGTCATATATAATTGTAAGCTACATTTTGGGGTTGATTTTCTTTTTAATCCACAACTTTGACTTTGAGTCATTTATTTTAATTGATCCTTTAATGCTTGTTTTAATTCTTAATGTACCTTCTTTTATAGTTGGATCTTTATTTTATTTAATTAAAAAAAGATTGTTTTGGATTTTCTACACTCTAATTTTTATAATTATAACTAGCTTGTTCTCAGCTTGGTCTGCAATTGAAATCTATACTGGAGGAGATTGGGGTAAGATATTATAGTATTAATCCAGTTCTTTAACTCTAATATTTTTAAACTCAATAGGATGACCTTCAGATTGAAGAGATATATACCCTTCTTTTAAAGGGTTACCAACTTTATCAGTAAAGTTTTCAGACAAGTATGTTCCGCCGTAGCGAATATTAGAGTATGACATTACTGTATCCTTATCAATTATGTGGTGAACAATTGAATCAGAATAAA